>OGWT01000028.1_pt1 | contig 84909 bp, 78 predicted proteins | sample 1576101 | NCBI WGS metagenome assembly OGWT01 (sample SAMEA3541481, study PRJEB24748) | human gut metagenome | biome: human gut; feature: human-associated habitat; material: faeces | place: China | collected 2012 | reverse complement strand
TCTGACTGAGAGTTTACTCACTTAGCCGCGTGTCCACTATTGCTGGGTAAGATCAATTCCGGCTGTCAGCGAAGCCAACATTCTGAGCACATTTGAGCAACTGCATCAGAGCAAAGGCGAGGTGTTTGAGCGTGGCGTGATTAACGTGTTTAAAGGTCTGAGCTGGGATTTTAAGAGTAACAGCCCGTGTAAGTTCGGGAAAAAGATCATCGTGATAGGGCTGGTGAAACATGACCGATGGGGATTTGGGCTTAACTGGGGCTGGCAACGTGATCGTCTGGCGGATCTTGAACGCATGCTGATACTGCTTGATGGCAAACCCGTTCCCGACAACCGCGCTGACATTACCCGTAGGCTGGGCGATCATATTCATGAGAACAGGCACAGTAACCGTTACGAGGATGAGATGCTTGTGATTAAGTATTTTCAGAAGGGAACGGCACACATCGTATTCAAGCGACCTGAGCTGGTCGATAAGCTGAACGACATCATCGCCCGGCACTATCCGGGAGCCCTGGCTGCGATGTGAAGAGGGCTGGAAATAAAATTCTTACCTGACCCATTACCTGACCCAATCTACGTCCAAAGAACAAGGAGTTAGATGATTTCTCATCTAACTCCTTGTTTTATTTGGTGGCCCCTCCCCGGCTTGAACGGGGGACCAAGCGATTATGAGTCGCCTGCTCTAACCACTGAGCTAAGGGGCCATGGTAGCGGATTATAAAGTAACTCCGTGTCGCAATCCAGCCATTACCGCGCGCCTGCTGTTTTTATAAACAATGTATTTTCAATCCGTTATACTTTTCCTGGTGATGTTAGAAAGGAGTAAATATGGTTGAGGATATTTTGGCTCCAGGGTTACGGGTCGTGTTTTGCGGTATCAACCCTGGGCTTTCATCCGCCGGGACTGGTTTTCCCTTTGCTCATCCGGCAAATCGCTTCTGGAAGGTGATATATCAGGCCGGGTTTACCGACCGTCAGTTGAAGCCGCAGGAGGCACAGCATCTGCTGGATTATCGTTGTGGCGTCACCAAACTGGTAGACCGTCCAACGGTGCAAGCCAATGAAATTTCAAAGCAAGAGCTACACGCAGGTGGGCGTAAGCTGATTGAAAAAATTGAAGATTATCAGCCGCAAGCGTTGGCGATTCTGGGCAAACAAGCATATGAACAGGGATTCAGCCAGCGCGGTGCACAGTGGGGGAAACAAACGCTCAGCATTGGTTCGACGCAGATTTGGGTGCTGCCAAATCCCAGCGGTTTAAGTCGCGTTTCACTGGAGAAACTGGTTGAAGCGTATCGCGAGCTGGACCAGGCGCTGGTGGTGCGTGGGCGATAAAAAACGCCACCGAAAAGGTGGCGTTTGTGCAAAGGGACAGGTGCCGGGTGCGGCGTAACGCCTGATCCGGCCTACCGATTAATCGTCCAGGAAGCTACGCAGCACTTCAGAACGGCTCGGGTGACGCAGTTTGCGCAGCGCCTTCGCTTCGATCTGACGGATACGTTCACGGGTAACGTCGAACTGTTTACCCACTTCTTCCAGCGTGTGATCGGTGTTCATATCGATACCGAAACGCATACGCAGAACTTTCGCTTCACGCGCGGTCAGGCCAGCCAGCACGTCGTGTGTTGCCGCACGCAGGCTTTCGGTGGTCGCAGAATCCAGCGGCAGCTCGAGGGTGGTATCCTCGATGAAATCCCCCAGATGCGAATCTTCATCATCACCGATCGGCGTTTCCATGGAGATTGGCTCTTTGGCGATCTTCAGCACTTTTCGGATCTTGTCTTCCGGCATCAGCATACGTTCAGCCAGTTCTTCCGGCGTCGGTTCACGGCCCATCTCTTGCAGCATCTGGCGAGAAATACGGTTGAGTTTGTTGATAGTCTCAATCATATGCACCGGAATACGGATGGTGCGCGCCTGATCCGCGATAGAACGGGTGATCGCCTGACGGATCCACCAGGTTGCGTAGGTGGAGAACTTGTAACCACGGCGGTATTCGAATTTATCAACCGCTTTCATCAGACCGATGTTGCCTTCCTGAATCAGGTCAAGGAACTGCAAGCCACGGTTGGTGTATTTCTTGGCGATAGAAATAACCAGACGTAAGTTCGCTTCAACCATCTCTTTCTTCGCACGGCGGGCTTTCGCTTCACCGATGGACATACGACGGTTGATATCTTTAACCTGCTCGATGGTCAGGCCGGTTTCTTCTTCAATCTGCTGCAGTTTCTGCAGGGCGCGATGCACTTCTTCAGAGACATCGTGCAGTTTTTCCGACCACGGCTTGTTCATCGCAATTGCCGCGTTGAACCAGGTATCGCTGGTTTCGTTGCCGGTAAACAGGGTAATGAAGTTTTTCTTCGGCATTTTGCACTGCTCAACGCAGAGCTTCATGATCAGACGTTCTTGCGTACGAACGCGGTCCATCATGACGCGCATGCTGTTGACCAGGTAGTCAAACTGCTTCGGCACCAGGCGGAACTGTTTGAATACTTCAGACAGTTTCAGGATCTCTTCCTGAGCGGCAGCGTGACTGCGACCTTTCGCTTTGATGGTGTCACGCGTTACAACGTACTGAGCGCGTAGTTCCGCAAATTTTTCGCGAGCCAGTTCCGGGTCGATGCTGTTGTCATCATCGGCGCTGTCGTCATCGCCATCTTCTTCGTCTTCATCTTCGTCATCGTCCAGATCTTCCTGGGAAAGCTCAGAACCGACGTGAGTGGCGGTAGGTGCCAGATCTTCTTCTGCGTTCGGGTCAACAAAGCCGGTGATCAGATCGGACAGACGCGCTTCTTCTGCTTCAACACGATCGTACTGTTCCAGCAGATAGGTGATCGCTTCCGGATATTCAGCAACGGAGCATTGAACCTGGTTGATCCCGTCTTCAATACGCTTAGCGATGTCAATTTCGCCTTCGCGGGTCAACAGTTCAACGGTGCCCATTTCACGCATGTACATGCGTACCGGGTCAGTCGTGCGCCCGATTTCAGATTCCACGCTGGAAAGCACCTGCGCGGCGGCTTCGGCAGCATCTTCGTCCGCGGTGTTTTCAGCCAGCATCAGATCATCGGCATCCGGTGCTTCTTCCATCACCTGAATGCCCATGTCGTTGATCATTTGGATGATGTCTTCGATCTGATCTGAATCGACGATATCTTCCGGCAGATGGTCATTGACCTCGGCATAGGTCAGATAGCCTTGCTCCTTACCACGGGTGACAAGAAGTTTCAGCTGTGACTGCGGGTTTTGCTCCATAAGACGGTATCCACACTTATTTCATGAGGTTGGTGTTGGGCGATTGACCCGATGTCCTTCAGCCGTTAACGCTGAAATCCAACGGTTGTTTACCGCCAACGATAATTACGAGGGCGTACTTATATATTTGCCGCTGCCTCTCAGTGCGGCTGTCGGGGGCTTCCCGATCGCTCTTCGGCACTTAAGCCGTTAAATCACTTTTTCGCCAGCTCCTGGTTTAATGTCCAGAGCTCCAGGCGTTCTTCGTTGCTTAAACCATGCGTGCGCTCACGAGCGATTAACTCTTCCTGGCGCAGTTCAAGCAGCGAATCAAACATATGGTTGAGTGAGTCGGTGAAGGTTTGCTCAGCAATATTCTTATCTGCTATATCGTCCCACATCGACAGTTTTTCAAGGGTGGCAGCATTATTTGTACCACGATAGTGCTCTAAAAGTTGCCCGGTGGTCAGACCTGGCTGGGAGAGACAAGTGTTGACCAGTTCTCTGAATAAGCCAAGTCCAGGGAGCTTATTTTCATCCAGATTCTCAAGCGGCGGGACCAACGTCGCTAATTCTGGATTTTGCACCAGCAACCCTATAAGTATACGCATGGTCGTGCGTTTTAGCTGCGGAACAGGGCGAGAAACGCCGCTCTCTGCCGCTTTTGGCATTAATCGTTCAAGCTGGCTGTCATCAAGTATGCCTAATTTGTTGCCTAATTCCTGACGAAGATATATTCGCAGCGTTTCGCCCGGCACTTGCGATATCAATGGCAGTGCCAGCGTACTCAAACGTGCGCGCCCGTCAGGGGTACTCAGATCAACTTGCGGCATCAGGCTGTTAAACAGAAATGCGGAAAGCGGCATCGCCTGCTCCATCCGCGCTTCAAACGCTTCTTTACCTTCTTTTCGTACCAGCGTGTCAGGGTCTTCGCCATCCGGCAAAAACATAAAGCGTAGCTGACGGCCGTCTGTCATGTAAGGCAGCGCCGTTTCCAGCGCTCGCCATGCGGCATCGCGGCCTGCACGGTCGCCGTCATAACAGCAAATGACATTGTTGGTCGCGCGGAACAACAGTTGTATGTGATCGGCGGTGGTTGACGTACCTAACGACGCAACGGCGTAATTAATGCCGTATTGCGCCAGCGCCACCACGTCCATATAGCCTTCGACCACAAGCAGACGATTGGGTTCAGCGTTATCCTGCTGCGCTTCATAAAGACCGTAAAGCTGGCGGCCTTTATGGAAAATGTCTGTTTCCGGCGAGTTCAGGTATTTGGGGGTATCGTTGCCCAGCACGCGCCCGCCAAAACCAATCACCCGACCGCGTTTATCGCGAATGGGGAACATCACCCGCTCGCGGAAACGATCGTAACTGCGTCCCTGATCGTTAGTGACCAACATCCCCGCATCAATCAATGACTGGCGATTTTCTGGATTGCCGCCAAACCGCTTCAGGACGTTGTCCCAGCCGGGGGGCGCAAAACCAATCGCAAAGCGAGCGATAACCTCGTGGCTTAATCCGCGTTTTTCCAGATACTGGCGCGCAGACGTGGCAACAGGTTGTTGTAAAGATTGTTGGTAAAACGTATTCAGACCGTCCATCAACTGATAAAGCGTTTGCCTCTGATGGCGCTCGATCTGGCTGGGGCCGCTGCCTGCTTCAAATGGCACTTCAAGATTGTGCATTGCTGCCAGCTCTTCGACCGTTTCAACGAACTCGAGCTTGTCGTAGTTCATCAGGAAGTCGATCGCGTTGCCGTGCGCGCCACATCCAAAGCAGTGGTAAAACTGTTTCTCACCGTTAACGGTGAATGACGGGGTTTTCTCGTTGTGGAATGGACAACACGCGTGGAAATTCTTGCCCTGCTTTTTCAGCTTCACACGGGCATCGATCAGATCGACGATGTCAGTGCGTGCCAGCAGATCATTAATGAATACGCGTGGGATTCGTCCAGCCATAGGCCCCGATTTTTAGCAATTCATAAACGAAAATAAGCCGCGCATTCCTTTCGGAAGCACGGCCTTACAACTACAACTCGGTCTGATCGGAGAGCAACGCTCTCGGGGAATTAGTACAGACGAGTGCGGCGTGCGTTTTCGCGAGCCAGTTTCTTCGCGTGACGTTTCACTGCAGAAGCTTTAGCGCGCTTACGTTCGGTAGTCGGTTTTTCATAGAACTCACGACGACGAACTTCCGCCAGAACACCTGCTTTTTCGCAGGAACGCTTGAAGCGACGCAGAGCTACGTCGAACGGCTCGTTTTCACGTACTTTAATTACCGGCATGTGCCTCTCACCTTTGATTAATTCGGTTTGCCGCTGGCATCAACGCCAGCTTATTTCAAAATGGTGCGGAATTTTACTGCAATTGCTGCTGCTTTGTAAAGCACCGCGGCCTTTTTTGAAAGGGACTTTTATAAGGGTGAGGAGTATACACGAGGCTTTCTCCAGGGGCGAACAAAGTTTTACATCAACCCGCATTGGTCCTACACTGCGCGGTAATAAAGCGAGGTAAAACAAGTCATGCGTGTACTGGGTATTGAAACTTCCTGCGATGAAACCGGCATCGCCATTTACGACGATGAAAAAGGTTTGTTAGCCAACCAATTGTATAGTCAGGTGAAATTGCACGCTGACTACGGCGGCGTCGTGCCTGAACTGGCCTCCCGCGATCACGTGCGCAAAACCGTACCGTTGATCCAGGCGGCGCTAAAGGAGTCTGGTTTAACGGCAAAAGACATTGATGCTGTGGCCTATACCGCAGGCCCTGGATTAGTCGGCGCACTGCTGGTTGGCGCAACCGTGGGGCGTTCTCTGGCGTTTGCCTGGAACGTTCCGGCAATCCCGGTACACCATATGGAAGGGCATCTGTTAGCGCCGATGCTGGAAGATAACCCGCCGGAATTTCCGTTTGTCGCGCTGCTGGTGTCCGGCGGTCATACGCAGTTAATCAGCGTGACTGGCATTGGTCAGTACGAGCTGCTCGGCGAGTCTATTGATGATGCCGCCGGTGAAGCGTTTGATAAAACCGCGAAGCTGCTGGGGCTGGATTATCCTGGCGGACCGTTACTGTCGAAAATGGCGGCTCAGGGTACTGCCGGGCGCTTTGTTTTCCCGCGTCCGATGACCGACCGTCCGGGGCTGGATTTCAGCTTTTCTGGTCTGAAAACCTTTGCGGCGAACACGATTCGTGACAACGGCACCGACGACCAGACGCGTGCTGATATCGCCCGCGCCTTTGAAGATGCGGTGGTCGATACGTTGATGATTAAGTGTAAGCGAGCGTTGGATCAGACGGGCTTTAAGCGACTGGTCATGGCGGGCGGCGTGAGTGCTAACCGCACGTTACGGGCGAAGCTGGCTGAAATGATGAAAAAACGCCGCGGCGAAGTGTTCTACGCGCGTCCGGAGTTTTGTACTGATAACGGCGCGATGATCGCCTATGCCGGAATGGTGCGGTTTAAAGCAGGCGCGACGGCGGATCTCGGCGTTAGCGTGCGTCCGCGCTGGCCGCTGGCGGAGTTACCGGCTGCGTAAAACTATTGGGTGCCGGAGAGCAATTTCCGGCACCGTCCTCACTTAAAGCAACACCACGGGCATCCACAGTAAGCCGGTAATCACCAGCAACACGAGGAATATCAGCCCAAAAATCGCCCCCAGTCGCCAGTAATCCGCCGTTGGCAGATAACCACTACCGTAGTAAATCGGACTGGGTCCGGTGGCGTATGGTGTAAGAATGCTCCCCAGACCAATTGCCGCACCAACCATCAGGCAGAACACCGGCAGCGGGATTTCCGGCATCGCCAGCGCAGCGGCAATCATCATCGGTGCGAGAGCGGAGGTATACGCCGTGGCGCTGGCAAAAAAGTAGCGCAGCAGATAAAACACCACAATCAACGCCACCATCACCATCGTCGGCGAATAACCGCTTAAGCTGCCTGCTAACAGTTTGCCAAACCAGCTAATAAAACCGGTGTTGTTGAGTCCGGTAGCGAGGGTGATAAGCGAGGCCAGCCAGAAGAAAACGTTCCACGCGGCTTTATTACTGACAATGTCGTCCCAACTGATAATGCGCAGAAGCAGCATCAGCGCCACCACGCTGTAACCGACCATCGCGGCATCGATATAATCACCGCCGAAAATCCACAGCACCAGCGCGCCTACCATCAGCCCCAGCATCCGTTTTTCACGCGAACAGAGCGGGCCCATTGCCTGCAGTTCCTTCTCTGCCCAGCGCGGCACCTGATCGCCTGACTTCAGTACAGGCGGGTACAGCACGTAAGCCAGCCAGGGAACCAGCAGGACCAGTAAAATACTGAGCGGCAACATCCCAAGGAACCAGTCGCCCCAACTCAGCGTGGTGTGAGATGCGCTTTTCATCAGTCCAATTAACAGCAAGTTAGGAGCCATCGCCGTCAGGAAAATGGCGCTGGTCACGCAGTCGGCAACAATCCCCATCCACATGATGTACGAGCCAATGCTGCGTGAACTGCTGTCGTTTGGTTGTGATTGATAGAGCGGTGGCAGGTTACGGATGATGGGATAGATAATCCCCGCACCACGCGCCGAGTTGGACGGTGTTACAGGTGCCAGGATCAGCTCGGAGAACATCACCGCATAGCCGAGAAACAGCGTGCGATGTCCCATCTTTTTCACCAGAATCAGCGCGATACGTCGCCCCAGCCCGGTTTTTTCATAGCCTGTGCCAAACATAAAGGCGGCGAAAATCAGCCAGATAACCGAATTAGAAAAACCGGAAACCGCCCACGAGAGGGATTTTGCAGTGAATTTAAAGCCTGGCTGGGCGAGCTGTTCGGGGCTGAACAGCAGCCAGGGAGAGAGTATGGCGATGATGGAGATACCCACCATCGCCACCACGGCACCCGGCACGGGTTCGAGGATCAGTCCAACGATTACGCCAGTAAAAACGGCAAAGTAGAGCCAGGTATGACTCTCCAGCCCTGCGGGAACCGGAATTAGAGCAATAATGGCGATGACCGCCAGCGGCGCAAGGTATCGCCACCATTCAGTGGAAGGTTTCATCGTGTTATGCCTGCGAAAAAGGAGAGGTGCGAGCCTCTCCTTGAGGGTTATTTGATGTAATGGACGTGCTCGCAGATCTCTTCCACGATGGGATCGCGGCGTTCGGCGAACAGCTTTTTGTTTTCGGCTATCAGGTTGTTGCCGTGGGTATCAATAGAGACAATCAGCGGGCCGAACTCTTTGACCCGGCAGACCCACAGTGACTCCGGCATCCCGAGTTCTGTCCAGTGCACTTCTTCAATCTCTTCTACTTGGGTTGCCGCCAGCACCGCGCAGCCTGCCGGGAAAATCACATGTAGCGCCTTGAATTTCTGGCAGCCTTCTTCGGTCAGCGGCCCCATTCCGCCTTTGCCGACCACCAGTTTCACGCCGGTCTGCTCGATAAATTCACGTTCAAAACTTTCCATACGCATACTGGTTGTCGGACCGACGGAGACCATCTCCCATTTGTCGCCGTTTTTGCGCACGATGGGGCCAGCGTGGAAAATCGCTTTGCCGTTGAGATCGTAAGGGATCGGACGTTTCAGTTCGATCAAGCGGCGGTGACAAACGTCGCGGCAGGTCACCAGCGTACCGGTCAGGTAGATCACATCGCCGACGCGAATATCTTGCAGATCTTCAGCTTTGATCGGGGTTGTCAGGATCTTTTTCATAACGCGCTCCGGGTGTGAGACAGATTTTCAAAGGAGAGATCGGCATGAACCAGCAGTGTGCCGCGACGATGCGCCCAGCAGCCTGTAGAAACAGCAACGCCGATGGTTGACGGATGGCGAGCGGCAGATTCGATATGCACGCCCATCACTGAACTGTTGCCAGTCAGCCCTTGTGGACCAATCCCCAGACGGTTGAGTCCTTCTTCCAGGCGTAGCTCCAGCTCTGCCGCTTTTGGATTGGGGTGGCGGCTGCCAATCGGGCGCAAAATGGCTTTTCGCGAGAGCACGGCGGCGGTTTCCACCGAGGTGGCGATGCCCACGCCCACCAGTACCGGTGGACAGGCGTTTACGGCGAGGGTGGAGATATTTTCGAAGACGAATTTCACTACGCCTTCGTAGCCTTCTGACGGCATTAACACTTTCGAGCGGCCTGGTAGCGTGCAGCCGCCGCCTGCCATGTAAACTTCGATTTCCGCATCGTCACCGTCGGGGACGATATCCCAGGTGACCCACGGTACGCCGCTGCCGGTATTTTTGCCTGTGTTCACTTCGTCAAAAATTTCTACCGCATTGTGACGCAGTGGCGCTTTGACGGTTGCCTCTTCCACGGCTTGTTTGAGTATGCTTTGCAGCTCGCCAAGCAGTGGGAAGCGGGAACCGACTTTAACGAAGAACATAATCTCCCCGGTGTCCTGACAGGCAGGACGATTCAGGTCAATCGCTTTTTGCATGTTGTCGAACATCGTATGGTAGATAATTTTCCCCATCGACGACGTTTCGGCATCCTTTAGCTGTTTTAGTTTATCCACCACGTCATCAGGCATTCGGGTAGAAATCATGGCGGTAAAGTTAGCGACAATCTCTGTCAACTTATTCACTGCCTGTTGCTTATTACTTTCGCTCATCATGGCAACTCCAGTTTTTGTATTTGTCTGGAAAAATTCACCGCCACAAACTACCACTAAAAATGTGGTTTTATATTTTTTGCCACCGTGAATATGTAATTAACAGTTCGTGAATCAACGCGAAAATAAGAATGAATATTGCGCCAGAGCAGGGAATGGCAATGTTTTGCGAAATACACTGCGCTTATCACAACTGCGGATAATTAACGATGCTGAATAGCTGGCCTTTAGCCAAAGACTTGCAGGTACTGGTAGAAATCGTCCACAGCGGGAGTTTTAGTGCTGCAGCGGCGACGCTTGGGCAAACGCCTGCATTTGTCACCAAGCGGATCCAAATCCTTGAAAATACGCTGGCAACAACGCTGCTGAACCGCTCCGCTCGCGGCGTGGCGCTGACTGAAAGTGGCCAACGTTGTTACGAACATGCGCTGGAAATCCTCACCCAATATCAGCGACTGGTCGATGACGTCACGCAAATCAAAACGCGCCCGGAGGGGATGATTCGTATTGGTTGCAGTTTTGGTTTTGGGCGCAGCCATATTGCGCCAGCCATTACCGAACTGATGCGCAATTATCCTGAGTTACAGGTGCATTTTGAATTGTTCGATCGACAAATTGATTTAGTGCAGGATAATATTGATCTGGATATTCGTATTAATGACGAAATTCCTGATTATTATATTGCGCATCTTTTGACAAAAAATAAAAGAATATTATGCGCAGCACCTGAGTATCTGCAAAAATATCCGCAGCCACAATCCCTACAGGAATTAAGTCGTCATGACTGTCTGGTGACCAAAGAGCGCGATATGACCCACGGAATATGGGAGTTGGGGAACGGTCAGGAGAAAAAATCGGTGAAGGTTAGCGGGCATCTTTCCTCCAATAGCGGCGAGATAGTGCTGCAATGGGCGCTGGAGGGCAAAGGGATTATGCTGCGTTCCGAGTGGGATGTGTTGCCGTTTCTGGAGAGTGGCAAACTGGTGCGAGTATTGCCGGAGTATGCACAAAGCGCCAATATCTGGGCTGTTTACCGGGAGCCGCTCTATCGCAGCATGAAATTACGTGTCTGCGTGGAATTTCTGGCGGCATGGTGCCAGCAACGGCTGGGCAAGCCCGATGAAGGCTATCAGGTCATGTAGATCCACCAGAAATCACTCGGGATCCTTTTCGCGCTTTCTTTTGAATTTCGTCCAGATTTTTGTCTCCTGACGACGCCACAGACGCTGGATGTTGTCATGATGACGCAGCAGGATCAGGCAAGAGAGCATCGAAACCGGGAAGGTGAATTGTGGCTTAAACCACCAGACATAAAACGGAGCAATCAGTGCACTGACAATCGCTCCCAGCGACGAGTATCCGCTCATTAGCACGGTCAGTAACCAGGTTCCCGCCATTACTCCGGTGAGATCCCAGCCAATTGGTGCGATTGCTCCAAAAGCGGTAGCAACGCCTTTTCCTCCTTTAAAACCGAAGAAAACGGGCCAGATGTGTCCAAGACAGGCGGCGATGGCAATTAAGCCTAGCCAGAAGGGGCTGACACCTAATTCATACGCGCCCCAGACAGGCAACATTCCTTTCAGAACGTCGAAAATCAGTACTGCTACGGCTGCTCCCTTGCCACCGATACGTAACACATTGGTTGCGCCGGGATTGCCGGAGCCGCTGGTTCGCGGATCGGGCAGCCCACACAAGCGGCAAACCAGAATGGCACTGGAAATGGAGCCGCAGAGGTACGCGATGAGGATCATTCCAGGCGCGATTGCACTCATAAGCTGTTCCGTTTTGAAAATTCGTGTTCAACGATGAATCTGTGGATAATACGCACATTTCGCCGGAAGTGGTATCCGGTTAGCCAAAAAGCAGGCAGGACGTGATGGATATTGTATTTATAGAGCAACTTTCGGTAATCACCACTATTGGTGTTTACGACTGGGAACAGACCATCGAACAGAAGTTAGTGTTCGATATCGAAATGGCGTGGGATAACCGTAAAGCGGCGAAAAGTGATGATGTGGCGGATTGTCTCAGCTACGCTGACATTGCAGAAACGGTGGTCAGCCACGTCGAGGGGGCACGTTTTGCGCTGGTGGAGCGCGTGGCGGAAGAGGTGGCGGAGCTGCTGTTAGCACGCTTCAACTCGCCGTGGGTGCGTATCAAACTCAGCAAGCCAGGCGCAGTGGCGCGGGCGGCGAATGTTGGCGTAATCATTGAGCGTGGCAATAATCTGAAAGAAAATAATTAATTTTACAGCTGTTAAACCAAACGGTTATAACCTGGTCATACTGCAGTAGTTCGGACAAGCGGTACATTTTAATAATTTAGGGGTTTATTGATGAGCGATATGCACTCGCTGCTGATAGCGGCAATATTGGGTGTGGTCGAAGGATTGACAGAATTTCTACCGGTATCCAGCACGGGCCATATGATTATTGTCGGTCACTTGTTGGGGTTTGAGGGCGACACGGCGAAAACCTTTGAAGTTGTGATCCAGTTAGGATCAATTCTGGCGGTAGTAGTGATGTTCTGGCGGCGTCTGTTTGGCCTGATTGGCATCCACTTTGGCCGCCCGTTGCAGCACGAAGGAGAAAGCAAAGGTCGTTTAACGCTGATCCACATTTTGCTGGGGATGATTCCGGCGGTGGTACTGGGGCTGTTGTTCCACGACACGATTAAGTCATTGTTTAACCCGATAAATGTGATGTATGCGCTGGTCGTTGGCGGTTTGTTGCTGATTGCCGCCGAATGCCTGAAGCCGAAAGAGCCGCGCGCACCGGGTCTGGATGATATGACCTATCGTCAGGCGTTTATGATTGGCTGCTTCCAGTGTCTGGCGCTGTGGCCGGGTTTCTCCCGCTCCGGGGCGACCATTTCAGGTGGGATGCTGATGGGCGTGAGCCGTTACGCTGCTTCCGAGTTCTCGTTCCTGCTGGCGGTACCGATGATGATGGGCGCAACGGCGCTCGATCTCTACAAAAGCTGGGGCTTCCTGACAACCGGCGATATCCCGATGTTTGCCGTTGGGTTTATCACCGCTTTTGTGGTGGCGCTGATAGCGATTAAAACCTTCCTGCAATTGATTAAGCGCATTTCGTTTATCCCGTTCGCCATTTATCGCTTTATTGTGGCGGCTGCGGTGTACGTCGTGTTCTTTTGATTGAGAAAAGGTTCGGGAGCAGGCCTGGTTTTCTCCCTCGCTCTGTAGGGAGAGGGCCGGGGTGGGGGTGATTGTTCGCACCGGTGCTGGTCTGTTCCCCTCACCCTAACCCTCTCCCCGAAGGGGCGAGGGGATGGTTCGTGTTAACGTTTAGTTTTATACTCAGTCAGGCTTTGGGCAACGTTGTTCCTTCCAACTGGCTACCGCCGCAATCCGCCGTCGGGTCAGCTCCTCGCGAATCTCCACACCTTTAAATCCCGCTTCAACGACCGCTTTTGTCGGCACTGACTGCGCCACTTCCCAGGCTTCGCGCAACCAACGGCCTTGCGGGTAGTCCGCTGATTCAAAACCGGTTCTGCCGCGTACGTCAGCCTCGCTGGTCAGCGCCAGTTGCTCGACACGCTGCGGTTTACGCCAGGCATCGATGGAATCAAATAATTTGACGATGGTTTTTGGGTTCAGCATTGGGAAGGTGTGGATGAGATCGTGAAACTCAGCCACCAGTCTGGCTAAATCGCGAATTTCATTTGGCACGCGCAGACGCTGGCATAGTTGTTCCACTAACTTAACACCCGCCGGGCCATGCCCATGATGACGCGGCCAAAGTTCTGGCGGCGTCAGTCCTTTACCGAGATCGTGGCATAAAGTTGCGAAACGGACATCAACCTGCGGACTCAGCATCGCCGCCATTGAGAGCGTCATGAAGGTATGAATACCCGTGTCGATTTCCGGATGCCACCTGGCAGGGGCCGGAACGCCAAACAGGGCGTCAATTTCCGGGAATAAAACGCGAAGTGCACCGCAATCGCGCAGTACCTGGAAGAACACCTGGGGATTGCGGGTGGTGAGGGCGCTTTCCGTCTCTTTCCATACCCGTTCAGGCGTCAGGTGTTCCAGTTCACCCGCATGGGTCATCTCGCGCATCAGCGTCAGAGTTTCATCGGCAATACGAAAACCGAGGTGGGCATAACGCGCAGCAAAACGCGCCACGCGCAGAACGCGTAACGGATCTTCGCCAAAAGCGGGGGAAACATGGCGCAACAGACGATTTTGCAGATCGCCCAGACCGTTGTACGGGTCGATAATCTCGCCGTTATCGTCCTGGGCCAGCGCATTAATGGTCAGATCGCGACGCTTAAGATCATCTTCCAGCGTGACATCCGGTGCGGCATAGCAAGTAAAACCGGTGTAACCGGAACCGGATTTCCGTTCGGTACGTGCCAGCGCATACTCTTCATGCGTTTGCGGATGTAGAAACACAGGAAAATCGCGGCCTACCTGCTGGTAGCCCGCGTCGAGCATCTCCTGTGGCGTACTGCCGACCACCACCCAATCTCTGTCTTTGACCGGTAGCCCTAACAATGCATCCCGAACAGCACCACCGACCAGATAAATCTTCACGCCATCATCCCTTCGTCAAATACACAATTCCTAATAATAAGACAGTGCAACGAAGAAGGCGATTTAGTTCATCCAGCGATCTTTGCGTTTGCGGCTTGGGATCAGGTGCGGCAGTACCAGACCGAGCAGCAAGCCAAGCCCCAGCACGCCGCCGCCATACATAAACCATTGCATGATGATGGTGCGCTGTTTGTCATCCAGCTGCACGCTGGCGGCATCGACCTTTTTCTGCGCGACAATCAGCTCGTTTTTCAGTTTCTGATTTTCTTCTTTTAACCCGTTGATCACGCTGTCGCTCTGCGCCACTTTTTGCTGCATTTCTGCGGTGCGCTGATTCCAGGTGTTATCGATATTGGTGAGTTTATCGGTCAGGGTTTTGACCTGATTTTCCAGATCTGGCACACGGGAGCGCAGGCTTGGTTCAGTGCTAAGTTGTTTCAACGGGATCCAGGCGGTACGGCCAGAGCTGTCTTTCACCTGGGCATAATTGGTGTTGGCGTCAGTTTGTAATAAGGTCACTTCCTCGCCGGCGTTAACCGTGCCCACGAGGCGATAATGATCTCCCGGACCGCTACGGACCCAGGTATTCAGTTCGTCAGAAACATAGCGCGTTTCTTCAGCGTGTGAGACGGCAGTCGCGCTAAGTGCGAGTAAAGTTAATCCGATCAGGCGTAATTTTGGCATCAGGCTGTCGTTATTGTCATGGAAAGTGGAACGATAGTAGTGGCATCAGTGTCGCTACGCAAAGCATTCGACATCAATCGGAATCCTCTGTGTCAGGTCTTGCCACTGCTTCAAACTTTTACGCCCGTCAAATTGCCCGTTGCATGGCAATTTGGCGCAAAATACTATCTACTGACAAAAAAGATCGCATTAAGTTCGCCGTTCATCGTCACTTATGTGACATAACCGATAAGTAAAGGCCATGGATCAGGAAATCGAATTAAAGTTTATTGTTAATCACAGTGCCGTTGAGGCGTTGCGTGACCATCTCAATACGCTGGGCGGCGAGCACCATGACCCCGTGCAGTTGCTGAATATTTACTACGAAACGCCGGATAACTGGCTGCGTGGGCACGATATGGGCTTACGTATTCGTGGCGAAAACGGTCGCTATGAGATGACCATGAAAGTTGCAGGAAGAGTGACAGGCGGCTTACACCAGCGCCCGGAATATAACGTGGCGTTGAGCGAACCGACGCTCGACCTGGCGCAGTTTCCCTCGGAAGTCTGGCCGAACGGCGAATTGCCTGCCGATCTCGCTTCCCGCGTACAACCGCTGTTCTGCACCGATTTTTATCGCGAAAAATGGCTGGTGGCGGTCGATGGCAGCCGAATTGAAATCGCTCTCGATCAGGGTGAGGTGAAAGCGGGGGAATTTGCTGAACCTATCTGTGAGCTGGAACTGGAGCTGCTTAGCGGCGACACGCGCGCGGTGCTGAAACTGGCGAACCAACTGGTATCGCAAATCGGATTACGCCAGGGCAGCCTGAGCAAAGCGGCGCGTGGCTATCATCTGGCGCAGGGCAATCCGGCGCGTGAAATCAAACCGACCACCATTTTGCATGTTGCGGCAAAAGCCGATGTGGAACAGGGGCTGGAAGCGGCGCTCGAGCTGGCGTTAGCGCAATGGCAGTATCATGAAGAACTGTGGGTACGCGGCAACGATGCGGCGAAAGAACAGGTGCTGGCAGCCATTAGCCTGGTCCGTCATACGCTGATGCTGTTCGGTGGTATTGTGCCGCGTAAAGCGAGCACTCACTTACGTGATCTGCTGACTCAATGCGAGGCGACCATTGCTTCTGCGGTTTCTGCCGTGACGGCGGTCTACTCTACCGAAACGGCAATGGCGAAGCTGGCGTTGACCGAATGGTTGGTAAGCAAAGCATGGCAGCCATTTTTAGATGCCAAAGCGCAGGGCAAAATCAGCGACTCCTTCAAACGCTTTGCCGATATCCATCTTTCCCGCCATGCCGCTGAACTGAAAAGCGTTTTCTGCCAGCCGTTAGGCGATCGCTACCGTGACCAGTTGCCACGCCTGACGCGTGATATTGACTCAATACTGTTGCTGGCGGGTTACTATGATCCTGTCGTCGCGCAAGCCTGGCTGGAGAACTGGCAGGGGCTGCATCACGCTATTGCGACCGGGCAACGCATCGAAATTGAACATTTCCGTAATGAGGCAAACAATCAGGAACCGTTCTGGTTGCACAGCGGAAAACGTTAATCAGGCAAGGATAAAATCGCTTATGAAGCCGCTCTCTTCACCGTTACAGCAGTACTGGCAGACCGTTGTTGAGCGGCTGCCAGAGCCTTTAGCCGAGGAATCACTTAGCGCGCAGGCGAAGTCAGTACTTACTTTCAGTGACTTTGTGCAGGACAGCGTGATTGCGCATCCAGAGTGGCTGACGGAACTGGAAAGCCAACCGCCGCAGGCCGACGAATGGCAGCATTACGTTGCATGGTTGCAGGAGGCGCTCAGTAATGTGAGTGACGAAGCCGGGTTAATGCGCGAGCTGCGGCTGTTCCGGCGGCGCATTATGGTACGTATCGCCTGGGCGCAAACGCTGGCACTGGTTACTGAAGAGAGCACATTGCAGCAGCTCAGCTATCTGGCGGAGACACTGATTGTTGCGGCGCGTGACTGGCTATATGACGCCTGCTGCCGCGAGTGGGGAACGCCGTGCAATGCGCAGGGCGAAGCGCAACCGCTGCTGATTTTAGGCATGGGTAAGCTGGGCGGCGGGGAACTGAATTTCTCCTCAGATATCGATCTGATTTTTGCCTGGCCGGAACATGGTTGTACGCAGGGTGGACGCCGGGAACTGGATAATGCGCAGTTTTTTACCCGCATGGGGCAGCGGCTGATTAAAGTGCTGGATCAACCAACGCAGGATGGCTTTGTCTATCGCGTGGATATGCGACTGCGTCCGTTTGGCGAAAGTGGCCCGCTGGTGCTGAGCTTTGCCGCGTTGGAAGATTATTACCAGGAGCAGGGGCGCGACTGGGAGCGTTACGCGATGGTCAAGGCGCGGATTATGGGCGATAGCGAAGGCGTCTATGCTAACGAGTTGCGTGCGATGCTGCGCCCGTTTGTTTTCCGTCGTTACATCGATTTCAGCGTGATTCAGTCGCTGCGCAACATGAAAGGGATGATTGCCCGTGAAGTGCGTCGACGTGGTTTGACCGACAATATCAAACTCGGCGCAGGCGGCATTCGCGAAATTGAATTTATCGTTCAGGTGTTCCAGCTCATTCGCGGTGGGCGCGAACCGTCGCTGCAGTCGCGCTCTTTACTGCCAACGCTCAGCGTCATTGCCGCGCTGCATCTGCTTTCTGAAAACGATGCTGAACAATTGCGAGTGGCGTATCTGTTCCTGCGGCGTCTGGAAAACCTGCTGCAAAGCATTAACGACGAACAAACCCAGACGCTTCCTTCTGATGAGCTTAACCGTGCGCGGCTGGCGTGGGCGATGGACTTTGCTGACTGGCCGCAACTGACCGGGGCGCTGACCGCACATATGACCAATGTGCGCCGGGTGTTTAATGAATTGATTGGCGACGACGAAAGTGAAACTCAGGAAGAGTCGCTGTCGGAACAGTGGCGTGAGCTGTGGCAGGATGCGTTGCAGGAAGATGACACTACGCCAGTGCTGGCGCATCTTAGCGAGGACGATCGCAAACAGGTACTAACGCTGATTGCCGATTTCCGCAAAGAGCTGGATAAGCGCACCATCGGGCCGCGAGGACGTCAGGTGCTCGACCATCTGATGCCGCATCTGCTAAGTGATGTCTGTGCGCGTGAAGACGCTGCCGTTACGCTGTCGCGCATTACCGCCTTGCTGGTGGGGATTGTTACCCGCACCACCTATTTAGAATTGCTCAGTGAATTCCCCGCGGCGCTTAAACATTTGATTTCTCTGTGTGCCGCGTCGCCGATGATTGCCAGCCAGCTGGCGCGTTATCCATTATTGCTGGATGAATTGCTCGATCCAAACACCCTTTACCAGCCGACGGCGACCGATGCCTACCGCGATGAGTTGCGCCAGTATTTGCTGCGCGTGCCGGAAGATGACGAAGAGCAACAGCTTGAGGCGCTGCGTCAGTTCAAACAGGCGCAGCTGTTACGCATCGCCGCAGCGGATATCGCCGGTACGCTACCGGTGATGAAAGTGAGCGATCACTTAACCTGGCTGGCGGAAGCCATGATAGATGCCGTCGTTCAGCAGGCGTGGGTTCAAATGGTTGCCCGCTACGGTAAGCCGAATCACCTGAACGAACGCGAAGGGCGTGGTTTTGCAGTGGTCGGCTACGGCAAGCTGGGCGGCTGGGAGTTAGGCTACAGTTCCGATCTTGACCTTATCTTCCTCCATGATTGCCCAATGGATGCGATGACTGACGGCGAGCGGGAAATCGACGGGCGGCAGTTTTATCTGCGTCTGGCGCAACGCATTATGCATCTGTTCAGTACGCGTACCTCTTCCGGCATTTTGTATGAAGTGGATGCTCGACTGCGTCCGTCCGGGGCGGCGGGAATGCTGGTGACATCCGCAGAAGCATTTGCCGATTATCAGAAAAACGAGGCCTGGACGTGGGAACATCAGGCGCTGGTGCGTGCGCGTGTAGTGTACGGCGATCCGCAGCTCACCGCGCACTTTGACGCGGTGCGTCGTGAGATTATGGCGCTGCCGCGCGAAGGCAAAACCCTGCAAACAGAAGTGCGGGAAATGCGCGAGAAAATGCGCGCTCATCTCGGCAATAAACATCGCGATCGCTTTGATATCAAAGCCGATGAAGGCGGAATTACCGATATCGAATTTATTACCCAATATCTGGTGTTGCGCTACGCTCATGAAAAACCGAAGTTAACGCGCTGGTCAGACAACGTGCGCATTCTGGAACTGCTGGCACAAAACGACATTATGGAAGAGCAGGAAGCGATGGCGCTGACCCGTGCTTACACGACGCTTCGCGATGAACTTCATCATCTGGCATTACAGGAATTGCCGGGCCATGTGTCGGAGGATTGCTTCACCGCAGAGCGTGAACTGGTGCGGGCAAGCTGGCAGAAGTGGCTGGTGGAAGAATGAAGTATGGTATTATCGCGCGCAAATTTTGAATCTCTCAGGAGACAGGAATGAAAGTAACGCTGCCAGAGTTTGAACGTGCAGGAGTGATGGTGGTTGGTGATGTGATGCTGGATCGTTACTGGTACGGCCCCACCAGTCGTATCTCGCCGGAAGCGCCGGTGCCCGTGGTTAAAGTGAATACCATCGAAGAACGTCCGGGCGGCGCGGCTAACGTGGCGATGAATATCGCTTCTCTCGGTGCTAATGCACGCCTGGTCGGGTTGACGGGCATTGACGATGCAGCGCGCGCGCTGAGTAAATCTCTGGCCGACGTCAACGTCAAATGCGACTTCGTTTCTGTACCGACGCATCCTACCATTACCAAATTACGGGTACTTTCCCGCAACCAACAGCTGATCCGTCTGGATTTTGAAGAAGGTTTCGAAGGTGTTGATCCGCAGCCGCTGCACGAGCGGATTAATCAGGCGCTGAGTTCGATTGGCGCGCTGGTGCTTTCTGACTACGCCAAAGGTGCGCTGGCAAGCGTACAGCAGATGATCCAACTGGCGCGTAAAGCGGGCGTTCCGGTGCTGATTGATCCAAAAGGTACCGATTTTGAGCGCTACCGCGGCGCTACGCTGTTAACGCCGAATCTCTCGGAATTTGAAGCTGTTGTCGGTAAATGTAAGACCGAAGAAGAGATTGTTGAGCGCGGCATGAAACTGATTGCCGATTACGAACTCTCGGCTCTGTTAGTGACCCGTTCCGAACAGGGTATGTCGCTGCTGCAACCGGGTAAAGCGCCGCTGCATATGCCAACCCAGGCGCAGGAAGTGTATGACGTTACCGGTGCGGGCGACACGGTGATTGGCGTCCTGGCGGCAACGCTGGCAGCGGGTAATTCGCTGGAAGAAGCCTGCTTCTTTGCCAATGCGGCGGCTGGTGTGGTGGTCGGCAAACTGGGGACGTCCACGGTTTCGCCGATCGAGCTGGAAAACGCTGTACGTGGACGCGCAGATACCGGCTTTGGCGTGATGACCGAAGAGGAACTGAAGCTGGCTGTAGCGGCAGCGCGTAAACGTGGTGAAAAAGTGGTAATGACCAACGGTGTCTTCGATATCCTACATGCCGGGCACGTCTCTTATCTGGCAAATGCCCGCAAGCTGGGTGACCGCTTGATTGTTGCCGTCAACAGCGATGCCTCCACCAAACGGCTGAAAGGGGATTCCCGCCCGGTAAACCCACTCGAACAGCGTATGATTGTGCTGGGCGCACTGGAAGCGGTCGACTGGGTAGTGTCGTTTGAAGAAGATACGCCGCAGCGCCTGATCGCCGGGATCCTGCCAGATCTGCTGGTGAAAGGTGGCGACTATAAACCAGAAGAGATTGCCGGGAGTAAAGAAGTCTGGGCCAACGGCGGCGAAGTGCTGGTGCTCAACTTCGAAGACGGTTGCTCGACCACTAACATTATCAAGAAGATCCAACAGGATAAAAAAGGCTAACCGGAAAGCGGGTCACAGATCTCGCTTCGTACCTAGCAGGCCTATTGACGCTGTTGCTTTTTCAACCTAGAGTAAAGGAACAAGGGTAAGGGAGGATTTCTCCCCCCTCTGATTGGCTGTTAATAAGCTGCGAAACTTACGAGTAACAACACAATCAGTATGATGACGAGCTTCATCATAACCCTTTCCTTATACAAGGCCCCTTCTTCGGGAGGGGCTTTCCCGTTTCAGCCCCTTGCTGACTCCCCGATTGTTGATGAGCGCCGGACCCCGCGCAACGCTTTCCCTGAAGCAGTTTTGCCTTCCCCGAGCGGTCACGCAAAATGCTGCAACAGCCCGATCATTTGCACTTTTTATCGGAACGCAGATATAAAAAATCCCCGGCTTTTTGGGCCAGGGATGTTCATAGCTGAAAATTTATTCTACGTTTTCGGCGACGGGAGTTGTTGAGGTTAAGGGTGAAGTCAATGCAGCCAGTGAGCCGCCTGAAACGCCAATTTCATTGAGCAAGGAGTCAATCAGTGGTGCCTGTGTGCGGTAAGAGAGTGCGGCTGATAATGCTTGTTCCGCCAGGTTTCCGCCCCCCACATTACCCGTGTTTGCATCCCCCGCAGTACCACCACGATTCAGACCATCGACCTGAATAATCTTGATACCGTCAATGGACTTCATTGGTTCCACGGATTTCTCTATTACCGCAGGTAGCGCCTGCAACAAGGCCAGTTTGAATTTAAGGCTGGTTTGTTCGTCAGAAAGTACGTTGATAGCATCGTTCAGCGCACGTTGTGCTTCTGCTTCCGCCAGGCCTTTTTTACGCGTAGCTTCGGCTAACTCAACGATCGCCGCCGCCTGCATCTCTGCGGCTTCTTTTTCCGCTTTCGCCCGCACGGTCAGTTCAACCGCTTTGGTTTCTGCATCCTGTGCTGCGGCAATCAGCGCCACCTGCTTGGCACGATCGGCTTCGGCTGTCTGGCGAGTGGTTTCTACGTTTTGTTGGGCGCTTACTGCTTCTGCGAGTGCAAGGTTAGCACGCGCTTCTGCCTGGGACTGTTGTTCCGATTTGGCGGCAATAGCGATCGATTTCGTCTGGTTAGCGATTTCGGTGACCTGCTGCTGTTCGATCTCTTTAATGCGAACTTCACGTTCAGCTTCAACTTTTCTTGAGCGGACGGCCTGTTCGCGGTCGATTTCTGTTTCCTGAATCTGTCGTTCAGCCAGAATTCGCGTCTGCTCTGCTTCACGACGACGTTCAGCTTCAAAAGCAGCAATTTTCGCATTTTGTTCAGCGGTACGGGTTTTAACTTGCTGCTCCTGCTCAAGCGTCATAAACGCTTCTTGTTGTTCAATCTCCAACTTGCGCGAAAGTGCATCACGGTTTTTCTCACGCACCGCAACTTCTACATCCTGTTCAACTTCGTTACGCTCGCGGCGACGGCGCTCCGTCTCCTGAGTCAGTTTGGTTAAACCTTCGGCGTCAAAGGCATTGTTCGGATTGAAATGTTCTTTCGAGGTCTGGTTAAAGTTGGTAAGTGAAACGCTTTCCAGTTCCAGGCCGTTTTTCGACAGATCTTCAGCTACGGTATTTTGTACTCCCTGCACGAAGTTCTCGCGGGTATCCTGTAACTCATGCATGGTCATTTGCGCAGCTGTTGCACGGAGGGCATCGACAAATTTATCTTCAACCAACATACGTAAGTCTTCAGGCGACAGGGTGCGTTGCCCCAGCGTCTGGGCAGCGGTGGCAATCCCTTCTACTGAAGGTTTTACCCGCACAAAGAAAGCGACTACTACATCGACGCGCATACGATCTTTCGTAATCAGGCTATCAATGGTTGAGCGGCTGACTTCCAGCTTCAGAGTATTCATATTGATGGGGATTATTTCATGAAAGATCGGCATCACGATTGCGCCACCGCTCATTACCACTTTTTGCCCCCCTAAGCCGGTACGGACAAATGCTTGCTCTGCCGAAGCTCGACGATAGAGCCTGGCGAAAATAATTCCAATAATAAACAGAATGCATACGGCAATAATCGCGGTAAACATCCAGGAGGGCACAGAATTAACAATATCATCCATTATTAAATTTCCTTTTGATTAATAAATTACAATATTTGGGGCCAGGGATTGTTTTCCGCCAAATATCGCGTTGCAGAAAGTCGGCAAATAATTAACACTTTGTCTCCTTTAGTGAAAATTTTTCCTTCTTCAGGCTCCAGTAGTAAATAATGTATTTGGCCAAATTGATCGGTGAGTTTTCCTTCGCAGGGATTACCTGAAGTGGCTTGATGACCGGTAATTAATGCCATGCTACCAATATATTCTTCTTCTGTAATAGCTGAACTATGGTCGCGTGGAATCCAGGGCGCAACTATTTTACCGGTATAATGCACCGCAATAATCGTAAACAGTAAACTGACAGGAACCACGAACAGGTTCGACAGTGGTGATTGCCAGACCATGATGCAGGCATGCTGCAACAGGATGCCAATAAGACCAAAAAAACCAGCCAGCAAGCAGAGAACGACGAGAGCTGGCAATCTTCCGATATTGAGATAATGAAGTGCCTGGCTAATATGACCTGTGGTTATGGAATCATAATGGTCAAGATGTGCATCAAGAGCACCGGAGAGCATGTGACCGCAGATAAGCGCAAAAATTTCTAAAAGGCCGATCAACAGTACAAAGGAAATAGCGAAAAGATAAGGGGTATTATAGTCGGCGAATAAAATCATATGTCACTCCAATGTCCATTTAGTGACGCAATATTCACTTTGGGATAGTTTCCTTGCTTACATTTATCTTTGTTAATAATAACACACGTTAGAGAAGTTCTGGAAGAGAAAGTCTTTTAATATGGTTTTTTATTTTTCACTAAAAAGTGTGATCGGGGACAATATATTTACGCACGTTATGTTTAAAGGCACTACACTGATTGGGGAATACTGAAATCAGAAAAAGCATATGGCCTTAAAAGGTATGCGATAACCGGAGGATGTGCTTATGGATCATAGTCTTAATTCTTTAAATAATTTCGATTTCCTGGCGCGTAGTTTTGCCAGAATGCACGCAGAAGGTCGCCCGGTCGATATTCTGGCCGTTACTGGTAACATGGATGAAGAACATAGAACCTGGTTTTGCGCACGTTATGCCTGGTATTGTCAACAGATGATGCAGGCAAGAGAGCTGGAGTTAGAGCACTGATATAACGGGCCTGATGGCCCGTTTTAGTGTTTGTATTAGATACTAGTTATAGGTGATTTTCAGGATTACGTCTTTACTAAACGGTCCCTCAACAACCGTTTCTGCCGGGTTCGCACTCAGTTCTGCCCTGAATGGTGCGGTGACCGAAGGCGCACTAGACGATGAAAAAGAAGCAAATTGTGAGAAGCGGTTAAATTCCGTTGCTGTTCCATCGTTATGAAATATCTTCAATAGCAGACCATTACCTATATCCAGATGGCTATAATCACTCAAAATATCCGTAGTGAAAAAACTCCCTAAAATATTAAACTGCTCAGTACAGGCCGCACCCGGATCTTTGGTCATGACTACGCTAAACGTCTCACTCACGCTGGTATTTTTAATTGTTCGGGAATTTATTTTACCAAAGTCGACAACGCCATCAGCTGGTTCCAGATCAACATTAACAAAGCAGTCAAGGACATGAATGTTATTTAATCCGCGAATCCTGAAGGTCAGATTTTTATCTACTTCTATAGCACCTGCTCCGCTCATACCTTTAAATTCAAGTGCTATATATTCGTCAGGTAATACAAGTTTTTTATTTACTTTATTGGCATTTTTAGCTAGCTTAATATATAGCTGCACTCGTACTGGAAAAGTTACTGATAATTGCGGTTCAGGACCGCCACTACAGACTGCGGGCTTTTTGTAGCCATTCCCGAAGGTTCCGGCTCCTTTTATATCAATACATACAGGTGCTGCAATAGGTAGTGGAGATGTAGAATCATAATCAACCCCATTATAAGTTACACCGAAAGTATAAGAGTTTTGATTATAAAAGTCTTGACCTGATGCTAACAACATCATTATATTTGCCCATGCAGATGGGTATTCTTCTCCTGGAGATGGGCCTGGTAGTGCATTATTACAGAAAACATTCATAAAATATTCACTGCTTTGCCAGATTTTATCACCTTTTTTACCATCGCTGGGGATAGAGATTCTTGGTACGTAACCAATGACAACGGTATTTCCACCTTCATGTTCAGCATAGCAGTCCATTGCCCATGCAGGTAATGAACTAAAACCCATAAAAAAAGTAATAACAATTAACAAGTAGCGCATATTATTGATCTCGGTTGGCTACAGAAATATTACAAATGTTATTTACTACAGGGCAGTTTATTTCATAAAAACTTAATCCACCAAAGTCATTGATATAACCCACCTGAAAAGTTGACGGAACATTTTTAAACTGCGTATTTGCATAGCTAAAAGGGGTTACCATTAAGCTTTGCGTTTGTGGTAACATCGTTACCCCATTTGTTCCGATATAACCCAGCGTAACGTGATAAGGCATCTTATTGTTAAAGCGGATCGAACCGTCATTTCTACGAATGATTTCAACTTTTTCGTAAGTCATTACCCCATCGTCTTCTAATTCAATGGCTTTTGGCCGTCAGAATAGTTTCAATGCGTGCTGCATAGTGACTTGCATCACATTTTTTTTATCTGTTTTGGGCGGTATTTCTCGCACGTTAAAATAGAAGAGCGTTTCTCTGTCTTTAGGAAGTTGAGCAATTTTTTCCTGAGTTATCATTCTTATTTGAATTTGCTCACTGGGATTTAAACGCACCATTGGAGGAACAGTGACAATAAAGTCACGCGATTTATTGCCTTTCGTATCTTCTATCCATGTTTGGGCCAGATAGGGCAGGTTTTTACTTTGATTAGTAAGTTTTAATGCTTCGCCTTTATCTGACTCATTCATTATGATACGGGTACGATCCGGGATGATGGCACCCCAGGCAATGCTGCTCATACAGGAGAGTAATACTCCTGCTGCAATGATATTCTTTGTATTTAAGTAGCGCATTAGTTTCATCCTGAATTAATTTTGGCTAATACACGGTAAAATAGCCGTTCCGGTGGTTAAGTTGCTGCTATTGGGTGGTTGAATAAAACAAGATTTGTCACCCCAGCGTAAAGCAAGTTTGTTATCATCCTGAATGCCGTTGAGGTATACAAAGCCGCCATCAGCAACCAGTCCTAATTCTTTGTGGCTGGTTTCATCTTTTACGCTAATCCCCAGTGGTGGATGACTACCATCTGCCAGGCGAATAACCCCTATGATTTGGTAGCCCTTGCGGGTATCAAGTTTGGCGTAGCCAATAGCACCCTCGGTTAAGGTGGTGGTGATAACCGAGTTTTCGATATCCACATTTTCTGGCAGATTTCGGGTATCAACACTTAATGATGTTGTTATGTAACTGCTGACTGATGGAATAACTCCGATGCCATACCGATTAGTTACCGCGCGTTTATTGTTCAACGGAATATCTTCAGTGCCGTCTGCGTCGATCATAAAACGCGAGTCAGCACTACCGCTATAGTCGTGGAAAGCGGCACCGTGGCGAGTCGCAGTGAATGAACCATTCCAACTGGCATTCAGAGAATAATAACTGTCTCGCTGTGATGTACCGGAGAGGTAGAGTCGACCGTTCTCGGTATTATGCTGATAACTGGCGCGTAGTGACGCTTTCATATCTTTGAATTCATCATTGTCGCCTGAAGCAGAAACGCTCCAGGAATTATTTCGATCGGAAGAGTCATACCACGAAGCAGTATGCGAAATCTCATTATCCTGATTTCGTTGCATACCATAGCTCAATGTTCTACTAGTTCCCCAGGGAATCGAAATATTTAGGTACAGTTGATCCTGGTTGTCTTCTTCCCAGTTTATTCGGCTAAATGTTAGAGAAGTGGAGACGTTTTTTAATGGCCCGATATCAAAATCGCGGCTAAGTGATAATGAATAATTCACATTACTGCTGGCGTCCCAGTAAGTATTACGAGCCAAACTTACGTATGTATTTAACCTTAATGATTCAAGATACTGGTTAAACGTGACAATATAACTCTCTTTTTCATTCTGATAATTCGTGTAATGGTTAGTGTCATTGATATATTCATTCATTGTCACAAAGTTTTTATCAGAGAAACGGTAACCAGCGAAAGTGAGCTGGCTACCGGTAGATTCAAAACGTTTTGAATAGTTAGCGCGGTAGCTATAACCCGTTTCTTTATCCTGATTATGCAACTGAGCATCAGATCGTGTGACATCAAAAGATAATGAACCTAATGAGTTAAGGTTAAAACCAACGCCGGCAGCCAGAGATTGATAATCACGGTTTGTTAAAACTGAACCACCATACAGGGATACATTGTTCAGCCAACCCCATGAGAATTCACCAGTCCAGAAGAAGGGTTGTTGTAAGGAATCACCACCAACGCTGGTCGGTTTACCCATAGCAGTGGTGTAGCGAATCTGCCCTTTACGCGTCAGATAAGGAATACTATTAGATGCAACTTGCCATTGCGTAACGCGTCCGTCCTCTTCTTCAACCTTGACGTCAAGTTGCCCCTGTAATGTATTGAATAAATTGGTAATAGCAAATGGGCCTGGAGGAACATTTTCTTGATAAATAATACGGTTGTTCTGTGAGACAGTGACCTTTGCATTCGTTTGTGCGACACCCGTGATTTGCGGTGCGTAACCACGTAGGTCTGGCGGTAACATATTCTCATCGCTTTTCAACGAAATGCCAGAAAAATGGAAAGAGTCGAAAATAGAGGATTCAGTATCGTATTGACCTATAGTTAGTTTTGCATTCATTGCTGGGATTGGGCGAAACAAATAAATACGCGGAAAATCCAGGTTGGTCGCCTGGCTTTTGCCATTGTTAAATGACTGATCGTACTGGTAATCAGTACGCAGGCGCCAGGCCCCAAGATTAACCCCAGCCTGCCCATAGGAACTTATATTTTGCGAATTATCGCCCTGATGTGGTGCATAATGAGAGGCATATAAATTGTAGTCAAGAAATGCCCCAGCAATACCATGATTCCAAAGTTCAGGAGGCGTCCAGTTTGCATCTTTGTATTTTAACCATGCCTGAGGTGCAGATATGGATAATTGCATTTTCCCTTTATCGAGATAAGTTGTAATTTGTTTTTCTTTTTCGATAGGGTAACAACCATCGATCAGGTTTTGCTGAGTTTTTTCAATAAATTCATCAGTAAATCCTAATAATGTTAATTGCTCTGGTGTCACGCAAACTGCAGTTTGGTTATCAATTAATACCCATTGGAGGTCAAGGTGGATTGGCGTCCTCTTATTATTAATCAGAGTACTTAGTGAATATTTGCCGACGGGTAATTGGCCATCAGTTTCAAATTGGGAAAGGTTAACGTTTTCACGATCTTCGGCTTCGATTAAATCTTTGTTGAATTCAACGGCATAAGCTGACGCACAACCAATGATGATAACGGATAATGAACAATAAATATTTTTAATCAATTCGCTTATTGTGGTTAATTTTAATTTTTTATACATCTGATCCACTTATCATTAATCCGTTAATGATGTGGCCGGGCGAACCCGGCCAAATGCGATTACTCGTAAGCAATCTTGTAGTCAGCCTGAGCGTAAACGTTGCCCGGGGTGGCATCTTTGCTTGGGGATTCCATACGAGCTTTGAAATTCAGTTCCTGATAGCTGTTGGTATTGTTGAACGTAATTACTACCGGAGTACCTAAAGTTACTTCGCCGCTCTGGCTGTCCAGAATACGTACGCCAACGCCAGTGGCGCCGCCGATTTCAGTTTCTTTGGTATTTTTCAGAAGATCAGACTGACCCGTCATGGTATTTGCTGTAGTGAAAGTAACCTTCGCTTTTGAATAAGTAGTTCCACCCTGACTCAGCATGCAGTCCTGCAGGTGAATAGTGAAAGGTTCAGCCAAAGATTTCTGATCGCTTTTCAGTACGGTATCTGCTACTTCACCCAGATTTACAGTTAAATCTTCGTCACCTGGTTTAATAGAACATGGAGCAGAGATAACTTCACCTTTAAATTTAACAATACCGTGACCTTCATCAGCAAACACGTTATTGGAAAGAATCATTGCTACGCCAGCAACAAGAAGTGACTTTTTAAAAGCGGACATAATATTCCTTTATATAAAGATAAGTAGAAAAGAGAATGATTAGTAACTGTTATTTAAGGACTACTAATCATTGAAATATGATATTTTATTTTGTGTTTTTTATAAAATTAGTTTATCTAAATATCGATTAAGTAAAACTTAAAAAATACATTGCAATTATACTTTCAATTGTACTCATTCATTTTTGTGATGGTTTTCTGAATGGGATTACGCGATAAGGTAATAGAAAGCACTATAAATTAGAGGATTAATTCATAATTTACAGTGCATTAAAGACGAATGTTTACAGCGTTGGGGGGAGAGTCTCTGGATCTGGCTGCTTTTTGATCTCAGTACTGCGATTTTCCAGTTCGCTGATTCTTTGTTCAAGCAGCGCCAGTTTTTCACGAGTCCGTAACAGGACTTGCGTCTGTACGTCGAATTCTTCGCGGCTCACCAGATCGAGACGCGTCAGCTGCGCTTGTAGGGTTTGGCGGATTTTTTTCTCCACATCTTCCCCGAACTCCCTGATTCCTTTAGGCATTGATTCGTGAACCTGGCGAGCGATTTGCTCAATTTTTTTCGGGTCAATCATTGTAGTTTCCCTGTACTGATAGGTGTTGAGTGCCATTGTAGTGCGATAAGGGTAAGTCATAAACCAGAATTATGTGAAGCTATGCGTTGCTGCCGCTAATCATTAGCGTTATAGTGAATCCGCTTATTCTCAGGGCGGGGCGAAATTCCCCACCGGCGGTAAATCAACTCAGTTGAAAGCCCGCGAGCGCTTTGGGTGCGAACTCAAAGGACAGCAGATCCGGTGTAATTCCGGGGCCGACGGTTAGAGTCCGGATGGGAGAGAGTAACGATTCTGTCGGGCATGGACCCGCTCACGTTATTTTGGCTATATGCCGCCACTCCTAAGACTGCCCTGATTCTGGTAACCATAATTTTAGTGAGGTTTTTTTACCATGAATCAGACGCTACTTTCCTCTTTTGGTACGCCTTTCGAACGTGTTGAAAATGCACTGGCTGCGCTGCGTGAAGGACGCGGTGTAATGGTGCTTGATGATGAAGACCGTGAAAACGAAGGTGATATGATCTTCCCGGCAGAAACCATGACCGTTGAGCAGATGGCGCTGACCATTCGCCACGGTAGCGGTATTGTTTGCCTGTGCATTACTGAAGATCGCCGTAAACAACTCGATCTGCCAATGATGGTAGAAAATAACACCAGCGCCTATGGCACCGGTTTTACCGTGACCATTGAAGCGGCTGAAGGTGTGACTACCGGTGTTTCTGCCGCTGACCGTATTACGACCGTTCGCGCAGCGATTGCCGATGGCGCAAAACCTTCTGATCTGAATCGCCCGGGCCACGTTTTCCCACTCCGCGCTCAGGCTGGTGGTGTACTGACGCGTGGCGGTCATACTGAAGCAACTATTGATCTAATGACGCTGGCAGGCTTTAAACCGGCTGGTGTGCTGTGTGAGCTGACTAATGACGATGGCACGATGGCGCGTGCACCAGAGTGCATTGAGTTTGCCAATAAACACAATATGGCACTCGTGACTATTGAAGACCTGGTGGCATACCGTCAGGCACATGAGCGTAAAGCCAGCTGAAAACCGCTGCTTAATTTACTGCCTTAATCAAGAAACCGAAGTTGTAGCAGGCTTCGGTTTTTATTTTTCCCTGCTATGCAAGATGTTAATTCCGCTTCTCTTTCTATGAGAAAATTTCATTAATATCAGGCATTCTTTTTCATTATGATCAAAATCATATAATTGTTCCGTTATTATGCGACCATATGAATATATCCGAAAAAGGATATGTGAAATTTATGCGCTAAATGTTTAGTATTGTTAAATATTAAGGGTAAAAGGATGTTTATCGCCTGGTACTGGATTGTATTGATTGCTCTTGTTGTGGTGGGTTATTTCCTGCATTTGAAATGTTATTGTCGGGCGTTTCGCCAGGACAGAGACGCACTGCTTGAAGCGCGGAACAAATACTTAAACAGTACGAGAGAAGAGACAGCCGAAAAGGTAGAATAAGGCTTTAGTGAAGCTAGCAGAAGTTGTCCATGCGCTGGACAACTTCTGATGTTGCTTTTAACCAATTCCCGCCGTTTGTAGCAGCACTAAACTGAATCCCATCACTGACATTCCACATAGTACGCCATAGCTGGGGTTATTATTAGGGTCAATCTCTTTGGCGAGCGGCATTAATTCATCAACCGAGAGCGCCACCATAATTCCTGCAACCGCCGCCATGATTGCCGCCATGACCACCGGGGAAATCATGCTACCGAGGATTAACCACGCCAGCACACCACCAAGAATTTCTGCCAATCCAGAAATCCCCGCCCACAGAATTGCCGTGCGTTTAGAACCCGTTGCTGCATAAACCGGGCCTGCAACCGCCAGACCTTCAGGAATATTGTGCAACGCGACGGCCAGTGCGATGCCAAATCCCAGCTCCAGGTTGCTGCTCGCCGTGACAAAGGTGGCAATCCCTTCCGGGAAGTTATGCAGACTGATGCCGAGAGTGAGCAGAATGGCTGTGCGCTTGATCGATTTTGGCAACGGCTGCACCGATTTTTGCATTAAATCCTGCGGATGCGCATGTGGCAACATGCGGTCCAGGCCAAAATAGCCAAGCAGACCGAAGATAAACATTCCATAACCCAACACAGGCGACATTCCTTCAGCTGCTAGTGCGGCAGGAAGCATTTCCATTAATGAGATGAGCAACATGATCCCCGCCGCAAATCCTAGCGAAAACGCCAGTAAGCGGTTCGAGGGTTTTTGCCCGAGAACGCCGAGAAACGCGCCAATAAACGTGGCTGCCCCCGCCAGTATGGTCAGAATGAGAGGTACTGACATCGACAACTCCTTATAAATCTTCACCTTCAGGCAGATCGTCAAAATAACTGATGATCATCATCATTGTTATCCGGGTTCTTACTCCGCCGAACAAGCGTATTGTGAGGATATCAAAATGACACCTTTAGTTAAGGATATCATCATGTCTTCAACACGTATGCCAGCATTGTTTTTAGGTCACGGTAGTCCGATGAACGTGCTGGAAGATAATTTGTATACCCGCAGCTGGCAGAAGTTGGGGATGACATTGCCACGCCCGCAAGCGATTGTGGTGGTTTCGGCTCATTGGTTTACCCGTGGAACAGGAGTGACCGCGATGGAGACGCCGCCCACGATTCATGACTTTGGTGGCTTCCCGCAGGTGCTGTACGATACGCATTATCCTGCTCCGGGTTCGCCTGCGCTGGCACAGCGTCTGGTTGAGCTGTTAGCGCCGGTCCCGGTGACGCTGGATAAAGAAGCCTGGGGCTTTGACCACGGTTCCTGGGGCGTGCTGATTAAGATGTATCCTGACGCCGATATCCCGATGGTGCAGTTGAGTATCGATAGTAGCAAACCTGCCGCCTGGCATTTCGAAATGGGGCGAAAACTCGCGGCGCTGCGTGATGAAGGAATAATGTTGGTCGCCAGCGGCAACGTGGTGCATAACCTGCGTACAGTGAAGTGGCACGGTGATAGTTCACCGTATCCGTGGGCGACGTCGTTTAATGAGTATGTGAAAGCGAATCTGACGTGGCAAGGGCCAGTGGAACAACATCCTCTGGTGAATTACCTCGACCATGAAGGTGGCGCGTTATCGAACCCAACGCCAGAGCACTATCTGCCGTTGTTGTATGTGTTAGGTGCGTGGGATGGGCAGGAGCCAATTACCATTCCGGTCGATGGTATAGAAATGGGCAGTTTAAGTATGCTGTCGGTGCAGATAGGTTAACAATTACCGGATGGCGAATGCCATCCGGCATCATTGATTACTCAACAAAAATATGCGGATAAAACCGAGACATATCCTGGGTGATCAATGCACGGTCTTCACGAATGCCAATTCCGGCAGGTTGATCGTTCACCAGCCAGCTACCAATCAGCATATAGCTGTCGCCGAATTTCGGTAACGGGTGGAATTGCTGAACAATCATCCCTTCTTCGCCATACGGACCTTCCGCTGCTTCAATGGTTTTGCCGTTCTCAATGATCGACACGTTTGCGCCTTCACGGGAGAAGATCGGTTTAACCACATATTTTTCCATTTGCGGATGATCATCTTCCGCAAAATAAGCGGGCAGCAGGTTCGGGTGATTCGGGAACATCTCCCACAGTAGCGGTAGAAGTGCCTTGTTGGAGATAATGCTCTTCCACGCCGGTTCCAGCCAGCGTACGCCTGCATCCTCCAGCTTGGTGGAAAACATCTCACGCAACATAAATTCCCACGGATACAGCTTGAACAGGTTGGAAATTACCTGATCCTGTAAATCCGTGAACTGACCTTTTTCACCTAACCCGATATCGTCAATGTAGAGGAACTCGGTAGCGATTTCAGCTTCCGTCGCGCAGTCCTGCAAATACTGAATGGTTCCGCGATCTTCCACCGTGTCGCGACAGCAGGTGAGATGCAGCAACTGGAAGCCATACTGTTCACGCAGCTCAACGAAGCGATCGATCAGTTTTTCTTGCAGACTGTTAAACTGGTCGCTGCCCTCCGGCAAGTTACCGGCGTTAAGCTGATCTTCCAGCCAGATCCACTGAAAGAACGCCGCCTCGTATAGTGACGTTGGCGTATCGGCGTTATTTTCCAGAAGTTTAGGTTCGCCAGTGCCATCCCACGCCAGATCAAGACGCGAATAAAGCGATGGCTGGTGCGTCAGCCATGACTGGCGCACAAAACTCCAGGTGTGTTTTGGTATGCGGAATTTGGTCATCAGCTCATCGCTGGCGATCACTTTTTCCACCACTTTCAGGCACATCTGGTGCAGTTCGGCGGTGACTTCTTCCAGCTTTTCAACCTGGGCGAGGGTCAACTTGTAGTAAGCATCTTCACACCAGTACGGCTCGCCGTACATGGTGTGAAAATTGAAACCGTATTCGTGGGCTTTCTCACGCCAGTCCGGGCGCTCGGTAATACTGACTCTTTCCATCGGTATCAGCCACCCATTGAACGAGAAGAGGTACCGGTTGCGCTACGCTGCATAGTGCTTTGTTTGGCAACAGATTCACCAAAACCGCCACGGGTAACGGTAGTGGTGGTCGCCGGTTTTGGTGCCATTGCCGTCTTCGGTACGGTCATGGTGCGGCCTGGCTGGGCTGCGCCATAGTTTTTACCCGTCGCGTCGGTATATTTACCGTAAGCCGGACTGGCTGGGTTTTTCGAGGAGAACAGCGGCTGCTGTGCAAATCCCGCGCCGCCGCCCATCAGACGCCCCATCATGTAACCGGCCATCAGCGGCATCCAGAAACTCCCGCTGGATTGCTGAGCCTGCGCCTGGTTTTCTGGTGCCATGCCAGCCTGGGCTGGTGCTTGCTGGCACTGGCCTTCACCAAATTCAGCAACACAGTCTTCACGGGTGGCGTATTTCGGCGCAGTACGTTCGGCTTCTTTCAGCGCATTGTTGTACGCGGTGGTACATTCGGCGCTTTTGCCTGGGTTTGCAGCTGAACAGTCGTCAGCATTTTGATAGAGAGACACTGTTTCATCACTCTTTTCACAGCCAGCCAGCATAAAAACAGTGGCAACCGCGAGAGCGACTGGTGTCAGATGGCGTGCGCTCCAGTTTTTGCGGAACGATGCGTGGCGTATGGATTTTGTCCGTTTCATTTTTGTCTTCCGGGACCAGTGGTAAATACCCATCAGAATAGAGGATGGCTGGTCGAAATTGAAGCGAGAAGGGGGAAGAATGCGGCAGATAACCCGTATCTTTACGTTGCCTTACGTTCAGACGGGGCCGAAGCCCCGTCGTCGTCATCAGTTACGGAAAGGGTTATGACCGTTACTGGTGGTAGTGCGTGCGGATGTTTGCTGAACGACGGGGGCCGGGCTATCAGGCGCATAACCATCAGCAATAGCATTCTGTTCCGGCGTTTGCGGGGCAACGTTTTCCGGATTAGTGGAAACCGGTTTGCTCAGCGCATTGTTCAGTGCCAGCAGATCCTGCTCGTTCAACGTACCCAGGGCTGACTTAATATTCAGCTGATTAATCAGGTAGTTATAACGCGCATTCGCCAGCTCTTGCTTGGCGTTGTACAGCGTGGTGGTCGCATCCAACACATCAACAATGGTACGCGTACCGACCGAGTAGCCCGCTTCCATCGCGTCTAATGAGCTTTGAGCGGAAACTACGGCTTGTTTGTAGGCGTTAATACTACTGATAGAAGCATTAATGTTGTTGAAGGAGGAACGTACGGTTTGCGCGACGCTACGATGCGCGCTTTCCAGTTGCTCGCTGGCACCAACAAAGTTGTACTGTGCCTGTTTCACCTGCGAGTTAACCATTCCGCCCTGATAAATCGGCAGCGAGAAGCTCAGGCCAACTTTGTTCTGGCCCATATTGCTATCGTCATACTGGGTACCAGCGGCACCACGGGTTTTCGAACCGCTATAAGAGGTGTCAGAAATCCCGGTAGAAGCCGTTAAATCCAGAGTCGGTAAGTGACCATCCTGCGCCTGGCGAATTTGCTCGCGCGCCAGGTCCTGGCTCAAGCGTGCCTGTAACAGCGACAGGTTGCGTTTTTCGGCTTCTTTCAGCAGCGCGTTAACCGGCTGTGGTTTGTCGGTTTTAAAGTTTTCGACATTCAGCGCCGCCAGTTCCGGATAGTAGTTACCGGTGATCTGGCGCAGCTGCTCTACCGCGTTATCAAGGTTATTACGTGCGGTCACTTCGTTCGCCAGCACGGTATCGTACTGCGCGCGGGCGTTCTGCACGTCGGTGATCGCTACCAGGCCCACGTTAAAACGTTGGGTGGTTTGATCTAATTGACGGTAGATCGCTTCTTTTTGCGCCTGTGTATAGGAAAGAACGTCAATAGCATTCAACACGTTGAAATAAGCGGTCGCGGTGTTGAGGATCAAGGTTTGCTGATCGGTCTGATACGTGACGTCCTGAATCCCTGCTGCTTTTTCCTGCAGCGTTAACGCACGCCATTTCGACATATCAAAAATGGATTGAGTTAACTGCAGGGACGCACTGGTCGCGTTAGAGTTGATGCCGTTCGCGTCGCGGTAGCCGTTGCTATAGGTGTAATCTGCACCTAAACCTAGCTGTGGCAGTAATGGACTGCGCGCTTCATTAATTTTTTCAAAGGCAGCATCACGATCGGCGGCAGACTTACGCAATTCCGGGTTACTAAGGCGTGCTTGCTGATAAACTTGCATCAGGTTCTCGGCCTGGCTCAACGAACTGAACCCAGAAAGGCTCAGGCCGATAAGAATGGGGAGCAATTTCTTCATTTGCATTCCTTGTGGTGAAGCAGTATTTAGCGCGATCAAACTGTAAAATTATTGCGGATTCTAGCAGAAGCCGCTACCGCAAAAGGTTGGCGTTACGTGCCATAGGGCGTTAATGTGCCTCAATTTAACACATGACTGCTCAAACGGCAGTCAAACGTCGCTGAAATTCACATTTAATTCACTATTAGTGCCAGGACATTAACAATGCTTAAGCCAGACAACCTGCCCGTTACATTTGGCAAAAACGATGTAGAAATTATTGCACGAGAAACACTTTATCGCGGCTTTTTTTCATTAGATCTTTATAGATTTCGTCATCGTCTATTCAACGGGCAAATGAGTCATGAGGTGCGGCGGGAAATTTTTGAGCGCGGTCACGCCGCAGTCTTGCTACCCTTTGACCCAGTGCGTGATGAAGTTGTGCTGATTGAGCAGATTCGGATTGCCGCATACGACACCAGTGAAACCCCCTGGCTACTGGAGATGGTTGCCGGGATGATTGAAGAGGGTGAAAGTGTGGAAGATGTTGCCCGTCGCGAAGCGATTGAAGAGGCGGGACTGATAGTCAAACGGACCAAACCGGTGTTAAGTTTCCTGGCAAGCCCAGGGGGCACCAGTGAGCGTTCGTCAATTATGGTGGGCGAAGTGGACGCCACGACCGCAAGCGGTATTCATGGTCTGGCTGATGAAAACGAAGATATTCGCGTTCATGTGGTAAGCCGGGAACAGGCATACCAGTGGGTAGAAGAGGGGAAAATCGACAACGCAGCGTCGGTCATCGCTTTGCAATGGCTGCAGCTGCATCATCAAGCGTTAAAAAATGAGTGGGCATAAATGAAGCGTTACACACCTGACTTTCCTGAAATGATGCGCCTGTGCGAGATGAACTTTTCACAATTGCGCCGTTTGTTACCGCGCAATGACGCACCCGGCGAAACTGTAAGCTATCAGGTGGCAAACGCACAATATCGGCTGACGATTGTGGAATCGACCCGATACACTACCCTGGTGACAATAGAACAGACTGCGCCCGCGATCAGTTACTGGAGCCTTCCGTCAATGACGGTGCGTCTGTATCATGACGCGATGGTGGCTGAAGTGTGTTCAAGCCAGCAGATTTTTCGCTTCAAAGCGCGGTATGATTATCCTAATAAAAAGTTGCATCAACGCGACGAAAAGCATCAAATTAACCAGTTTTTAGCGGACTGGTTGCGATACTGTTTAGCACATGGAGCGATGGCGATTCCGGTTTACTAGCGTCGTGAAACCTAAGGACACCATTTGGAAAGCCTGTTAACCCTTCCTCTGGCTGGTGAGGCCAGAGTCAGGATTTTACAAATTACCGATACTCACCTGTTTGCACAAAAGCACGAAGCCCTGTTAGGGGTAAACACCTGGGAAAGCTACCAGGCGGTGCTGGAGGCGATTCGTCCACACCAGCACGAATTCGACCTGATTGTCGCGACAGGTGATTTAGCGCAGGATCAATCCTCTGCGGCCTATCAGCATTTCGCTGAAGGCATCGCAAGTTTTCGTGCGCCCTGCGTCTGGCTGCCGGGCAACCACGATTTCCAGCCCGCGATGTACAGCGCGTTACAGGATGCGGGTATCTCCCCGGCGAAGCGCGTGTTTATTGGTGAGCAATGGCAAATCCTGTTGCTGGATAGCCAGGTGTTTGGCGTGCCGCACGGTGAGCTGAGCGAGTTTCAGCTTGAGTGGCTGGAACGTAAACTGGCCGATGCGCCAGAGCGCCATACGTTGCTGCTGCTGCATCATCATCCGCTACCTGCGGGTTGTAGTTGGCTTGATCAACACAGCCTGCGTAACGCGGGCGAACTGGATACCGTGCTGGCGAAGTTTCCGCACGTCAAATACTTGCTGTGCGGTCATATTCATCAGGAGCTGGATCTCGACTGGAACGGTCGCCGCCTGCTGGCAACGCCGTCGACCTGTGTGCAGTTTAAGCCGCACTGTTCCAACTTTACGCTGGATACTATCGCGCCCGGCTGGCGTACTCTCGAGTTACATGCTGATGGCACGCTGACCACCGAGGTGCATCGCCTGGCGGACACACGTTTCCAACCTGATACCGCTTCAGAAGGCTACTGATGTCTACGCTTCTTTATTTACACGGTTTCAACAGCTCGCCGCGCTCTGCAAAAGCGAGCTTGTTAAAAAACTGGCTGGCGGAACATCACCCTGACGTTGAGATGATCATTCCGCAGTTGCCGCCGTATCCTTCCGACGCGGCAGAGCTGCTGGAATCCATTGTCCTGGAACATGGCGGCGATTCGCTGGGTATTGTCGGTTCGTCACTGGGGGGATATTACGCCACCTGGTTGTCACAATGTTTTATGCTGCCCGCAGTGGTGGTAAACCCGGCGGTGCGCCCGTTTGAACTGCTGACGGACTATCTCGGTCAGAACGAGAACCCCTACACCGGGCAGCAATATGTGCTAGAGTCACGCCATATTTACGATCTCAAAGTCATGCAGATTGACCCGCTGGAAGCGCCGGATTTGATCTGGCTGCTGCAACAGACGGGAGATGAAGTGCTGGATTACCGCCAGGCGGTGGCGTACTACGCTTCCTGCCGCCAGACTGTCATAGAAGGCGGCAACCACGCATTCACGGGCTTCGAAGATTATTTCAACCCGATCGTCGATTTTCTTGGTCTGCACCATCTCTGACGATCAACTCGAATTGCTAACTTAAACCATGACGCAAACTTATAACGCTGATGCCATTGAGGTACTCACCGGGCTTGAGCCGGTTCGCCGCCGTCCGGGGATGTATACCGATACCACTCGCCCTAACCATTTGGGGCAAGAAGTTATTGATAACAGTGTCGATGAAGCACTGGCGGGTCACGCAAAACGCGTGGATGTAATCTTACATGCTGACCAGTCGTTAGAAGTTATTGACGATGGGCGCGGGATGCCGGTGGATATTCACCCGGAAGAGGGTGTACCGGCGGTTGAACTGATTCTTTGCCGTCTGCATGCAGGCGGTAAATTCTCTAACAAAAATTACCAGTTCTCTGGCGGCCTGCATGGCGTGGGGATTTCGGTGGTTAACGCCCTGTCGAAGCGCGTAGAAGTTAACGTGCGCCGCGATGGTCAGGTTTATAACATCGCCTTTGAAAATGGCGAAAAGGTGCAGGATTTACAGGTTGTCGGCACTTGCGGTAAACGCAATACTGGTACCAGCGTGCACTTCTGGCCGGATGAAACCTTCTTTGACAGCCCGCGTTTTTCTGTTTCACGCCTGACGCATGTGCTGAAGGCCAAAGCAGTACTGTGCCCTGGCGTTGAGATTACCTTTAAAGATGAGATCAACAACACCGAACAGCGCTGGTGCTATCAGGACGGTCTGAATGATTACCTGGCGGAAGCGGTAAACGGTTTACCGACGCTGCCAGAAAAACCGTTTATCGGTAATTTCGCTGGTGATACTGAAGCTGTGGACTGGGCGCTACTGTGGCTGCCGGAAGGCGGTGAACTGCTGACCGAAAGCTACGTCAACCTTATCCCAACGATGCAGGGCGGTACGCACGTTAACGGTCTGCGTCAGGGCCTGCTGGACGCGATGCGTGAGTTCTGTGAATACCGCAACATTCTGCCGCGCGGTGTAAAGTTGTCGGCGGAAGATATCTGGGATCGCTGCGCCTATGTGCTGTCAGTAAAAATGCAGGATCCGCAGTTTGCCGGGCAGACCAAAGAGCGTCTCTCTTCGCGTCAGTGCGCGGCATTCGTTTCTGACGTGGTGAAAGATGCCTTTATCCTGTGGCTGAACCAGAACGTTCAGGCGGCGGAGTTGCTGGCAGAGATGGCGATTTCCAGCGCCCAGCGTCGTATGCGTGCGGCTAAAAAAGTGGTGCGTAAAAAGCTGACCAGCGGCCCGGCGCTGCCTGGCAAACTGGCTGATTGTACCGCGCAGGACCTTAACCGTACCGAACTGTTCCTCGTGGAAGGTGACTCTGCAGGCGGATCTGCCAAGCAGGCGCGCGATCGTGAATATCAGGCGATCATGCCGCTGAAAGGTAAGATCCTTAACACCTGGGAAGTTTCTTCCGACGAAGTGCTGGCCTCGCAGGAAGTGCATGATATTTCGGTAGCGATCGGTATCGATCCTGACAGCGATGATCTGAGCCAGCTTCGTTATGGCAAAATCTGTATCCTCGCGGATGCGGACTCTGATGGTCTGCACATTGCCACGCTGCTCTGCGCTTTGTTCGTAAAACACTTCCGCGCGTTGGTGAAACACGGTCACGTTTACGTCGCACTGCCACCGCTCTACCGTATTGATCTCGGGAAAGAGGTTTATTACGCGCTGACGGAAGAAGAGAAAGAGGGCGTACTTGAGCAATTAAAACGCAAGAAAGGCAAGCCGAACGTCCAGCGTTTTAAAGGTCTGGGGGAAATGAACCCGATGCAATTGCGTGAAACCACGCTTGATCCGAACACTCGCCGTCTGGTGCAGTTGACTATCGATGATGAAGACGATCAGCGTACTGACGCGATGATGGATATGCTGCTGGCGAAGAAACGCTCGGAAGATCGCCGCAACTGGTTGCAAGAGAAAGGCGACATGGCGGAGATTGAGGTTTAAAGTAAAGAACATTGCCCGGTCAGGATGGCCGGGCAAACAAGGCAGGTTTAAATCCCAGGTTGCAGGATGCGGATATTCATCTCCAGCACGTCGCCTTTTACGGCTTCGCTGTACGCCTTCATGTGCGGGGTTTGCAGATGCGCTTCAAGATGCGCGATGCTTTCCCACTGCTCAATCATCACGATAGAATCCGGTGCCATAGACTGGAAACTCACGCCAGCAGCGCAATCCACCATTGGCGCATAGCCGTGGCAACCTTCTTCTTTCAGTACGGTTGGAACGATTTTAGCAAACTGATCCAATACCGCCTGACGGTGATGTTGACCAGGACGAGTACGGATTTCTGCGATTACGGTAAGCATGGTTAACTCCTTCTAAAGCCTGAGCTCTAGTTAACCAAAAATTTCCACAAGATGCTTGCGATATTCTTCAGTATAGCGGGGAACATCAGGCATTTTTATCACGTCATTAGCGATAAATGTCGGCAGCGGTTCCATACCGAGGAATTGGTTTGCTTTATGGAACGGCAGATACACACCGTCGACGCCAACGCCGTGGAAGAATTGATCTTTTTCGGTGAAGGCTTCCATTGGTGCGTTCCAGGTCAGAGAAAGCATATATTTTTTGCCCTGTACCAGGCCGCCGGAACCGTATTTTTTTGACGGATCTTTGCGGGTACGGCCATCGCTGGCATACAGCGTTCCATGACCTTCGGTGAATACATCATCAATATATTTTTTCACTGTCCACGGCGCGCCCATCCACCAGCCTGGCATCTGCCAGATCACCACATCAGCCCAGAGAAAGTTTTGTACTTCCGCTTTGACATCGTAGTCGCTGTCGGCGCGAACGATGCGGACATCATGCCCGAGGTCGCGCAGTGTGCCATCCGCGACTTCGGTCAGGGTGTCGTTCAGTTGACCATTGGAGTGGGCGAATTTTTTCGCGCCGTTGATAATCAGGATGTTGCTCATTTTTTAACCTCAAGGTGAGACGTTTGCCGACTATAGTACGTCACAGAGCGGTACGGTGAAATTAGCAAAATGTGCAAAGTCTTTTGCGAATTTAGCAAAAGTCTGATCTTGCTCTGACTCACCGATGCAGGATAAATATTTTCTGAAAATGACAATACTGATAGCCATTCCTCATAATTCTTACTCGCACCGGAATAATTTACACGTTTGGTTCGGTTTTTTTTGGGATTGAAAATATGGCTTTGAATAAGTAAAAGATGAAAATATCAACGTGTCATGTTGATAATTATAAATGGATTTTTATGAGCGTACTGATATATGTTAAAGCATAAAATTCAAACAATATTTGAAGCTCTGTTATACATAATGCTTACTTATTGGTTAATAGATGCTTTTTTTGCTTTCAATAAGTATGACTGGATGCTTGAGTCGGGAGACAATATTTGCAGTATACCTTCCGTTTCAGGCGAAGATCGTATATTGCAAGCAATGATTGCAGCATTTTTTCTTCTTACGCCACTTATTATTCTTATCTTAAGAAAACTCTTTATGCGGGAAATGTTCGAGTTTTGGGTATATGTATTCTCGCTCGGTATTTGTCTGGTTTGTGGTTGGTGGCTTTTTTGGGGACGGTTTATATTTTGCTATTAGTAAAATCTATGAGAGTCGTTTTAACGGCTCTCATAGACAGAGAAGTTACCAGCTTACCTTCGCCTCAAATCCACCTTGTTCCGCATTCCCAAACTCAACATTCATGCCATGCAATTTGGCGATTCGCTGGACAATCGATAGCCCAAGTCCACTGCCGGTAGCGGTTTGTCCGGGGGGGCGATAGAAGCGTTCGCCAATTCGCGCCAGAGCCTCTGGCGTCACACCGGGGCCGTTATCCCTCACGATGAAATTATCAGCATTCAGCGTGACGTCTATCACGCTGCCCTGTGGACTGTAGCGCACGGCGTTATCCAGCAAATTTCGCACCAACAAACTTAGCAATAGCGGTTGTCCGGTGCGTTTGATGCCCTGGACATTGAGTGTCAGTCGCACGTCAATTTTCGCCTGCTGCGCTGTGTGGTAAATATCCATCACCGACGATTGCAGGAGATCTTCAAGCGGGATCTCCGCGACGTCCTGAAGGTTATCCAGTGAGTCCAGCCGCGATAGCATGAGCAGTTGATCAACCAGACGAGTAGCGCGATCGATCCCGGAATGTAATTGAAGCAGTGCTTTTTTCCGCGCCTGCGGATCATCGTCAGAGAGCTGCGCAACTTCGGTTTGCACTTTCAGCGCTGTTAACGGGCTACGTAGTTCGTGAGCTGCATCGGAGGTAAAGCGTCGTTCTCGAACCATCATCGCATGTGTGCGGGCGAACAGTTGATTTAGCGACTCAACCAACGGACGCACTTCGCTGGGTACGCCAGTCGCGTTTAGTGGTTTTTCCGAGTCAGGGTCACGCATACGCAGCGCCAGCGCCAGTTTGTTCAGCGGCGCGAGTTCACGACCCAATAGTACCATCATGATGATTAACATAATCGGCAGTGCGACCAGCCACGGGATCAATTGCCCGGCAACAATCGCCAGCGCCATGTCTTCACGGTATTCCCATTCCTGACCAACAACGATGCGATATTTGCCATCAGGTGAGGTCATCCAGACAAAACGCCATTGATCTTTATCGCCCACCAGTTGCCCGTCAGCAAAACCTTCCCGTTGATAGCTATAAGGAATATCTTCTCCGTTATCGCCATCGTTAAGGACCATTCTGCCGTCGTGGGTAAAGATGGCAAAGGTCAGCGCATCGTCATCAACATGACCGTGTTTTAATTTATTTGGCGTCTGTGCCATGCGATCCGCCGCGTTGATTTCGTTGAGATCGAGCGTACTTAACCGCTTGGCAAACAGCATCAGTTGGGTGTCGAACAATTCATCGACGTTATCCGTTGTTTGTTTCCAGGCGACAAAGCTGGAAAGCAGCCAGGTCACCGAGGCCAGAATTAAAAAGATTAGCGTCAGCCTGACGCGCAGACTAAGACGTTGGGTAAATTTCATTTCTCACCTAATGTGTAGCCAATACCATGCACGGTACGAATAAAATCACTACCGAGTTTGCGTCGCAGATGATGCACATGCACTTCAACGGCATTACTGGTGACCTCTTCGTCCCAGGTATACAGTTTCTCTTCAATCAGTTTGCGCGGCAGTACCCGACCAGCGTTACGCATCAGTAATTCCAGCAGGGCAAGTTCTTTTGGTTTCAGTGTTAAGGGTTCGCCAGCCAGCGTGGCGATACGTTTGCCGGGGTCGAGCATTACGTTACCGTGGCGCAGTTCGTTGCTGGCCTGGCCGTTGGTTCGGCGCATCAGAGCTTCCAGCCTGGCGGCGACTTCTATCAACGCAAAAGGTTTACACAGATAATCGTCAGCTCCCAGACGCAGCCCTTCTACACGTTCCGCCAGCGCATCGCGCGCGGTCAGGATCAGTACAGGCTCACGCTGACCTTTTTCTCGCCATTCGCGCAAAATATCGCGACCATCCATGCCTGGTAAGGTTAAATCCAGGATCACCGCATCATAAGGTGCGCTATAAAGCGCCTCTTTTCCCTGACGACCTTGTGTAAACCAGTCGACGCTAAAACCCATTTTACTAAGGCCCGTTTTGATGCCGTCGCCAATCAGCATGTCATCTTCTATCAGTAAAATTCGCATTTTTTCATCCCTGCGATAACCGTATTTGCTGCCAGTAAACCGTGTTGTAACGCGCTCTGTACAGCACTAAATTTTATTTTTTTCCCTTAAGAAGTTGTTAAGGACTATCTTGTTAAATGCTCGGAAACAGACATTAAAGGGAGTAATAAACATGAAAAAATTCGCAGCAGTAATCGCAGTAATGGCCCTGTGCAGCGCACCGGTGATGGCAGCAGAGCAGGGCGGTTTTTCTGGCCCATCGGCAACGCAAAGTCAGGCCGGAGGATTCCAGGGGCCGAACGGCAGCGTAACGACTGTAGAAAGCGCAAAATCCCTGCGTGACGACACCTGGGTAACCCTGCGCGGCAATATCGTTGAACGCATCTCTGACGATCTCTACGTGTTCAAAGATGCCAGCGGTACTATCAATGTTGATATCGATCACAAACGCTGGAACGGCGTGACGGTGACGCCGAAAGATACGGTTGAGATTCAGGGTGAAGTCGATAAAGACTGGAATTCTGTTGAAATTGACGTCAAACAGATCCGCAAAGTAAATCCGTAATTGTTACCGCTCCCGGGACGCGTTCCCGGGAATAATTTCGCAGGGAGGCAAAATGACAAACCTGACACTGGATGTAAACATTATCGATTTCCCATCAATCCCTGTGGCGATGTTGCCGCACCGCTGTAGCCCTGAGTTGCTCAACTACAGTGTGGCGAAATTTATCATGTGGCGTAAAGAGACGGGGCTTTCTCCTGTTAACCAAAGCCAGACTTTTGGCGTCGCCTGGGACGACCCTGCCACCACCGCACCGGAAGCGTTTCGCTTTGATATCTGCGGCAGCGTTAGCGAACCGATTCCCGATAATCGTTATGGTGTGAGCAATGGTGAACTTACCGGTGGACGTTATGCCGTGGCCCGCCACGTTGGCGAGCTGGACGATATTTCACACACGATATGGGGCATTATTCGCCACTGGCTGCCTGCAAGCGGCGAGAAAATGCGTAAAGCACCGATTCTGTTTCACTACACCAATCTTGCCGAAGGGGTGACAGAGCAGCGACTGGAAACGGATGTTTATGTGCCGTTGGCGTGATGCCTGACTCCAGCTTCCCTTATAAATTCCTGCTTCAAACTGGCGCTACTAATGCGCCACTTTCTTATATGGTCAATCACTTTCCTTAAAGAATACGTTTTGTGTGGTCACTATCTCCGTACATCTAACTAACCTTTTAGGTGCTTTTTCATTGCTGTAATTAACCTTTTAGGTTATAACTAAAGTAACAGGGAGGCGGGGGTTATGGAAAAACGCACACCACATACACGTTTGAGTCAGGTTAAAAAACTTGTCAATGCCGGGCAAGTTCGTACAACACGTAGTGCCCTGTTAAATGCAGATGAGTTAGGTTTGGATTTTGATGGTATGTGTAATGTTATCATTGGATTATCAGAGAGCGACTTTTATAAAAGCATGACCACCTACTCTGATCATACTATCTGACAGGATGTTTACAGACCCAGGCTTGTTACAGGCCAGGTTTATCTTAAAATTACGGTAATTCATGACGTACTGATCGTCTCGTTTAAGGAGAAGTAATATGAAATGTCCGGTTTGCCACCAGGGAGAAATGGTTTCTGGCATTAAAGATATTCCATACACCTTCCGTGGACGAAAAACAGTATTGAAAGGTATCCACGGTTTATATTGTGTCCATTGCGAAGAGAGCATCATGAATAAAGAAGAGTCAGATGCTTTCATGGCGCAAGTAAAGGCATTTCGGGCTTCGGTGAATGCCGAAACAGTGGCACCTGAATTTATAGTGAAGGTTCGAAAAAAGCTCTCTCTTACCCAAAAAGAGGCAAGCGAAATTTTTGGGGGAGGTGTAAATGCGTTTTCGCGTTACGAAAAAGGCAATGCCCAACCTCATCCTTCCACAATCAAACTTTTACGTGTTCTGGATAAGCATCCAGAACTATTGAATGAAATCCGTTAATTAATGGAAAAGCGGGGGCAACTCGCTTTTTTCTTTACCGGAGTGTGAGCCAAATCACTCGCGATAAGTTTGAGCGAACAATGCCACAGGCGTATTGTTGTTGGGCTTATAATTTCTCCGGTAAGGAATACCATGTATACGCGAAATTTATTATGGCTGGTCAGCCTGGTAAGTGCGGCTCCTCTCTACGCTGCTGACGTTCCCGCCAACACACCGCTCGCCCCGCAACAAGTCTTTCGTTACAACAATCATAGCGACCCAGGTACGCTCGACCCGCAAAAGGTGGAGGAGAATACTGCCGCGCAGATTGTGCTGGATCTGTTTGAAGGTCTGGTATGGATGGACGGTGAAGGCCAGGTGCAGCCCGCTCAGGCTGAACGCTGGGAGATACTGGACGGCGGCAAGCGCTATATTTTCCATCTGCGTAGCGGTTTGCAGTGGTCCGACGGTCAGCCTCTGACGGCAGAGGATTTTGTCCTCGGCTGGCAGCGCGCGGTTGACCCGAAAACGGCAAGCCCTTTTGCTGGCTATCTGGCACAGGCGCACATTAACAATGCCGCAGCTATTGTTGCGGGTAAAGCAGATGTTACATCGCTGGGTGTCAAAGCGACGGATGATCGTACTCTTGAAGTTACGCTTGAGCAGCCGGTTCCTTGGTTCACGACGATGCTCGCCTGGCCGACGCTGTTCCCGGTTCCTCATCATGTCATCGCTAAACATGGCGATAGCTGGAGTAAGCCAGAGAACATGGTTTACAACGGTGCCTTTGTGCTTGATCAGTGGGTAGTTAACGAAAAGATTACTGCACGCAAAAATCCAAAGTACCGCGATGCGCAACATACAGTATTGCAACAGGTTGAGTATCTGGCGCTAGATAATTCGGTCACCGGCTATAACCGCTATCGCGCGGGAGAGGTCGATCTCACCTGGGTTCCGGCGCAGCAAATTCCCGCCATTGAAAAATCACTGCCTGGCGAGCTACGAATTATTCCGCGTCTGAACAGCGAATATTACAACTTCAACCTTGAGAAACCGCCATTTAACGATGTGCGAGTGCGTCGGGCGCTATATCTTACGGTTGATCGACAGCTTATTGCGCAAAAGGTACTGGGGTTGAGAACGCCCGCAACCACGCTGACGCCGCCAGAGGTAAAAGGCTTTAGCGCGACGACGTTCGATGAACTGCAAAAGCCAATGAGTGAGCGCGTCGCGATGGCAAAAGCCTTGCTGAAACAGGCGGGATACGACGCCTCTCATCCGCTACGCTTTGAGCTGTTCTACAACAAGTACGATCTGCATGAAAAGACCGCGATAGCGTTGTCTTCCGAATGGAAAAAATGGCTGGGTGCACAGGTGACGCTGCGCACAATGGAGTGGAAAACCTATCTTGATGCCCGACGAGCCGGTGATTTCATGCTGTCTCGGCAGTCGTGGGATGCGACGTACAATGATGCTTCCAGCTTCCTGAACACGCTCAAAAGCGATAGTGAAGAAAACGTCGGTCACTGGAAAAATGCGCAGTATGACGCCTTACTAAACCAGGCCACGCAGATCACTGATGCGACAAAGCGTAATGCGTTGTATCAGCAGGCAGAAGTGATCATCAACCAACAGGCACCGCTGATTCCTATCTACTATCAGCCGTTAATCAAACTGCTTAAACCCTACGTTGGCGGTTTTCCGCTGCATAATCCCCAGGATTATGTCTACAGCAAAGAGTTGTATATCAAGGCACATTGATGCCTTTATCGCCGTCGGAGCACGTCCGGCGGCGCTATTCACGCTGATCTCCTGTGACTCGACGCGGCAGATAATGTAGTATCTCCGGCAATATTGCCCCTTTGAAGGCTGGCGAATAAGTTGAGGAATCAGAATTAATGAGCGATATGGCAGAGCGCCTTGCGCTACATGAATTTACGGAAAACGCCTACTTAAACTACTCCATGTACGTGATCATGGACCGTGCGTTGCCGTTTATTGGCGATGGTCTTAAACCTGTTCAGCGCCGCATTGTGTATGCGATGTCTGAACTGGGCCTGAATGCCAGCGCCAAATTTAAAAAATCGGCCCGTACCGTCGGTGACGTACTGGGTAAATACCATCCGCACGGCGATAGCGCCTGTTATGAAGCGATGGTCCTGATGGCGCAGCCGTTCTCTTACCGTTATCCGCTGGTTGATGGTCAGGGGAACTGGGGCGCGCCGGACGATCCGAAATCGTTCGCGGCAATGCGTTACACCGAATCCCGGTTGTCGAAATATTCCGAGCTGCTATTGAGCGAGCTGGGGCAGGGGACGGCTGACTGGGTGCCAAACTTCGACGGCACTTTGCAGGAGCCGAAAATGCTACCCGCCCGTCTGCCAAACATTTTGCTTAACGGCACCACCGGTATTGCCGTCGGCATGGCGACCGATATTCCACCGCATAACCTGCGTGAAGTGGCTCAGGCGGCAATCGCATTAATCGACCAGCCGAAAACCACGCTCGATCAGCTGCTGGATATCGTGCAGGGGCCGGATTATCCGACTGAAGCGGAAATTATCACTTCGCGCGCCGAGATCCGTAAAATCTACGAGAACGGACGTGGTTCAGTGCGTATGCGCGCGGTGTGGAAGAAAGAAGATGGCGCGGTGGTTATCAGCGCATTGCCGCATCAGGTTTCAGGTGCGCGCGTACTGGAGCAAATTGCTGCGCAAATGCGCAACAAAAAGCTGCCGATGGTTGACGATCTGCGCGATGAATCTGACCACGAGAACCCGACCCGTCTGGTGATTGTGCCGCGTTCCAACCGCGTGGATATGGATCAGGTGATGAACCACCTCTTCGCTACCACCGATCTGGAAAAGAGCTATCGCATTAACCTCAATATGATCGGTCTGGATGGTCGTCCGGCGGTGAAAAACCTGCTGGAAATCCTCTCCGAATGGCTGGTGTTCCGTCGCGATACCGTGCGCCGCCGACTGAACTATCGTCTGGAGAAAGTCCTCAAGCGCCTGCATATCCTGGAAGGTTTGCTGGTGGCGTTTCTCAACATCGACGAAGTGATTGAGATCATTCGTAACGAAGATGAACCGAAACCGGCGCTGATGTCGCGGTTTGGCCTTACGGAAACCCAGGCGGAAGCGATCCTCGAACTGAAACTGCGTCATCTTGCCAAACTGGAAGATATGAAGATTCGCGGTGAGCAGAGTGAGCTGGAAAAAGAGCGCGACCAGTTGCAGGGCATTTTGGCTTCCGAGCGTAAAATGAATAACCTGCTGAAGAAAGAACTGCAGGCAGACGCGCAAGCCTACGGTGACGATCGTCGTTCGCCGTTGCAGGAACGCGAAGAAGCGAAAGCGATGAGCGAGCACGACATGCTGCCGTCTGAACCTGTCACCATTGTGCTGTCGCAGATGGGCTGGGTACGCAGCGCTAAAGGCCATGATATCGACGCGCCGGGCCTGAATTATAAAGCGGGTGATAGCTTCAAAGCGGCGGTGAAAGGTAAGAGCAACCAACCGGTAGTGTTTGTTGATTCCACCGGTCGTAGCTATGCCATCGACCCGATTACGCTGCCGTCGGCGCGTGGTCAGGGCGAACCACTCACCGGCAAATTAACGTTGCCGCCTGGGGCGACCGTTGACCATATGCTGATGGAAAGCGACGATCAGAAACTGCTGATGGCTTCCGATGCGGGTTACGGTTTCGTCTGCACCTTTAACGATCTGGTGGCGCGTAACCGTGCAGGTAAGGCTTTGATCACCTTACCGGAAAATGCCCATGTTATGCCGCCGGTGGTGATTGAAGATGCTTCCGATATGCTGCTGGCAATCACTCAGGCAGGCCGTATGTTGATGTTCCCGGTAAGTGATCTGCCGCAGCTGTCGAAGGGCAAAGGCAACAAGATTATCAACATTCCATCGGCAGAAGCCGCGCGTGGAGAAGATGGTCTGGCGCAATTGTACGTTCTGCCGCCGCAAAGCACGCTGACCATTCATGTTGGGAAACGCAAAATTAAACTGCGCCCGGAAGAGTTACAGAAAGTCACTGGCGAACGTGGACGCCGCGGTACGTTGATGCGCGGTTTGCAGCGTATCGATCGTGTTGAGATCGACTCTCCTCGCCGTGCCAGCAGCGGTGATAGCGAAGAGTAATATGCCGGGGAGGGCCTGTTTCCTCCCGCTTGCAAGGAACGCCGGATGAAACGTTAAGTCGTCATCCGGCAGCGTATTCAACCCCCGGAAACGATAAAAATTCCCTTGAAACCGTTGTTTATTCATGCGTTGCGATTAACAATACGCTTTTCCAGAGAGCGGCTTTTAACAATGCCCTAACCTGATTTCAGGTGACGTACAATGCCAGTCTCTCAGACCTTCAGAGGGTGTTATGCTATATATCTTTCGTCTTATTATTACCGTGATTTACAGCATCTTAGTCTGTGTATTCGGCTCCATTTACTGCCTTTTCAGCCCGCGTAACCCGAAACATGTGGCCACCTTTGGGCATATGTTTGGCCGTCTTGCGCCGCTGTTCGGCCTGAAAGTTGAGTGCCGCAAACCTGCAGATGCTGAAAGCTACGGCAATGCTATCTATATCGCTAACCACCAGAACAACTATGACATGGTGACAGCATCGAACATTGTGCAACCGCCGACGGTGACGGTAGGTAAAAAGAGCTTGCTGTGGATCCCCTTCTTCGGGCAGTTGTACTGGTTAACCGGCAACTTATTGATCGACAGAAACAATCGCACTAAAGCTCACGGCACCATTGCGGAAGTCGTGAATCATTTCAAAAAACGCCGTATTTCCATCTGGATGTTCCCGGAAGGAACCCGCAGCCGTGGTCGCGGCCTGCTACCGTTCAAGACTGGAGCATTTCACGCGGCAATTGCGGCGGGCGTCCCGATTATTCCCGTGTGCGTCTCTACAACTTCGAATAAGATTAATCTTAATCGACTGCACAACGGTCTGGTGATTGTCGAAATGCTGCCGCCAATTGACGTCAGTCAGTATGGCAAAGATCAGGTTCGTGAGCTGGCTGCCCATTGTCGTTCGATAATGGAACAAAAAATCGCCGAGCTCGATAAAGAAGTCGCAGAACGCGAAGCCGCCGGAAAAGTTTAAGTCGGCAATCTGTATTTTTGCGGGGAACACTTTCCTGCACGGTATTACTTTAGCCAGTTTTACATGGAGCAAATATGTCACTCAGTCGGCGTCAGTTCATTCAGGCATCGGGGATTGCACTTTGTGCAGGCGCTGTTCCCCTGAAGGCCAGCGCAGCCGGGCAACAGCAACCGCTACCCGTTCCGCCGCTACTTGAATCTCGCCGTGGGCAACCGCTGTTTATGACTGTACAACGTGCGCACTGGTCATTTACGCCAGGGACACGCGCGTCGGTCTGGGGAATCAATGGTCGTTACCTGGGGCCGACTATCCGCGTCTGGAAGGGCGACGATGTTAAGCTTATTTACAGCAACCGCCTGACAGAAAATGTCTCAATGACGGTGGCCGGGCTACAGGTACCAGGCCCGCTGATGGGCGGTCCGGCACGGATGATGTCGCCAAACGCTGACTGGGCACCCGTACTGCCTATTCGCCAGAACGCAGCTACTCTGTGGTATCACGCCAATACTCCCAACCGCACGGCTCAGCAGGTCTATAACGGCCTTGCCGGAATGTGGCTGGTGGAAGATGAAGTCAGCAAGTCGCTGCCTATCCCCAACCATTATGGTGTGGATGATTTTCCGGTCATTATCCAGGATAAACGGCTGGATAACTTTGGTACGCCAGAATACAACGAACCGGGAAGCGGCGGCTTTGTTGGTGATACGCTGCTGGTTAACGGTGTACAAAGCCCGTACGTTGAAGTCTCGCGTGGCTGGGTGCGCTTGCGACTGCTGAACGCGTCGAACTCTCGTCGCTATCAACTACAGATGAACGATGGTCGCCCGTTACATGTGATTTCTGGCGATCAGGGATTCCTGCCTGCTCCTGTATCGGTGAAGCAACTTTCGCTGGCACCGGGCGAGCGCCGCGAGATTCTGGTGGATATGAGCAACGGCGATGAAGTGTCGATCACCTGTGGCGAAGCGGCGAGCATTGTTGATCGTATTCGCGGCTTCTTTGAGCCATCCAGTATTCTGGTTTCTACCCTGGTGCTAACGCTGCGCCCAACCGGCCTTCTGCCGCTGGTCACAGACAGTCTTCCGATGCGCTTGCTGCCAACTGAAATCATGGCTGGTTCGCCAATTCGCAGTCGCGATATCAGTCTGGGTGATGACCCGGGTATTAATGGACAGCTGTGGGACGTCAACCGTATTGATGTCACCGCTCAGCAAGGAACGTGGGAACGCTGGACGGTACGCGCGGACGAGCCGCAAGCGTTCCATATTGAAGGCGTAATGTTCCAGATCCGTAACGTGAATGGCGCGATGCCGTTCCCGGAAGACAGAGGCTGGAAAGATACCGTTTGGGTTGACGGACAAGTGGAGCTGCTTGTTTATTTCGGTCAGCCTTCCTGGGCGCACTTCCCGTTCTACTTCAACAGTCAGACGCTGGAAATGGCGGACCGTGGCTCGATTGGGCAACTGTTGGTCAATCCGGTACCGTAATGGACCAATTCATCGCCCCACAAAGTGGTGGGGCGATACAAGGATGAATCATGGATGGCATGGGATGGATGATTATTTTGGTACTTCCCTTTCTTTGGATGGGGTATGGACTGGCGTTGTTAATTATAATGGGGTGCGCTTTTGAATCTAAGGGGATTCGTCGCGTTCTGCTATGGGGTGTTGCACCCCAGTTTATTATTCTTTGTATTACGACCTTATTGCTTTACTGGATTAACTCTCGGTTAATTTATGTTTTTGTCTTTTTTCAGCCAGTTTTATGCATCACCACGGCAATTTTTTTGTTTGCTGGTAAAAAAACACAATATTCCAGATTGCTGTTTACTCTGTCTCATGTGATTTTTCTCGCTGGAGTTTTATATCAGGGGTATAGGGAAAATCTGCAATACATAATTAATAATGACTGGAAGGAATATAAAATAACGCGTTTATTTGAGCAAGTGCAGGACAATGGGGCGCATGCGCTGAAAAACGATGTAACTTGTTCAGAATTAATGCAACTACTTACACTGGCAGCGGAACGTGATGACGTCAAAGAAGAGACGTTACGTACTCTTATTGCAAAGAGAGTATCGCCATTTCTGACAATGTCAGATAATTGTACGGGTGAGAATTCAGTAGAGATTTATTCTGTATATACTACGCCTTTTATGGCGGCTATTCAAAATCATAATATACATTCTGTCCGTTTTTTTAGTCAATTGCTTATGGGAAACTCACCAAAAGCAAAAAATAATCGTGACATTGTGCGCCGGGCAAACCCTTTGATCGAAGTGTATAAATATAGTCATGGTTCAAAAAAACAACGTAAATCAGGGTTAGAAATAAGTAAGCAATTTATGGCTATTATGCCAGAACTATTAACAGATGCCGTCTGGCGTGCCGTGCTCAATGTATATGATGCCGATGCAGCACGATGGTTCTGGCGTAAGCAACCACCAGAAAATCGGTTGTATCGCTTAAAGGCTATGGCATTAATACCACAAACGGATGCGCTGTTGGCGGATATTCGACAAACTCCAGAGGTACTGAATATCTCGTCTGAGAGTGAGCCGAATGAAGAGGAGTTTCTCCATTTCTTAATTAATGGGGGCGATATCACTGTAATACATGCACTGGTTGAAAAAGGAATAGTTAACTGGCAGCACCTTATGAACATTGAGGGGTTTGATAAGGACCCCCTAATTTGGGCTATTTCAAAGCTGGGAGAAACTGACAATGACCGGGAGGTTTTGGCATTAATTATTCATGATATTAATGCGCAAAACGCACTGCCGGAGGATCGCATTGCCAAATATTTAACGCGGACGGGATCAATGGGCGATATTTTTTTAAAAGCGGGCTTACATTGTGATAAGTTATATTCGGCAATTGAGTCCGACAAAAAGCGAAATAATGGTATGTATAGTCAAAACGCCAGGGAAGAAGTGGATCGCGTATGTACTCCCGCAAAATAGGTGCAGTTTGGCGCGGTTAAGGAATAAAAAATAAAGGACTAAGCCATGCGTAACGATGAACTTCTTCACCATTTTACTTTTACATTGCTTATGTTGGGTGGCTATCTACTGACTCTGTTCATCGTTATCGTCCTTTCCTTTTTTCGCCCACTATGCCGAAAAATGGTCTTCCATGGCATATTGCCACAATTGATGATGTCGCTAATGGTGTCGCTCGGTTTATATTATCTGGAACGATACTCTATTGCGGTATGGGCCTTACTGGATTCTGTTTGGATATTATTCCCTTGCCTGTTATTGATCATAGTGATAAATAAATGGTCAAAACGTTCCCTTTTATGGATGAGTGCTTGTCATATTATGTGCTTGCTGTTGTTACTCTGGCAGGTGCAGCCCACGTTATTTAAAATCAGCTTTTATCACCAACAATTAAGTCACCTGGCTCAGGCAGAACAGGAAAATTTCCGCACACTGGATGCGATTCACGATACGCAACGTCTGGAAGAGATGTTGCTGGTAGCGTTGAAATCCCCGGAAAATAAAACCTCTGAAAATGCCTTTCGCTATCTGTCAGGGCGAATCTCACCATTTGCTATACCTTCCATTGGCGATCAAAAGTATTCTACCCGCACTTTTTTTACGATTGCGTTGGAACATTACAACGCCCGCGCCATCCGCGCGTTTAGCCGCTTTCTGCAAGGAAATTCCTCAAAAGCGCAGGAATATCGCGCGATTGTTCATCAAAACAATCCACTGCAGCAGATGTACCGGGGAATAAGTTTGCCAATTCGTTTTAGTGAAGAAGAGATCGCCCGCCACATTGTTGCCGCTCGCGAGATAAGCCTCACCTTACTGCCCCTGATGCCAGAATTATTAAGCGAAGAGGCGTATGCAAATGTCATTGATGCTTATGACAGCGCAACGCTGAAGGCTTTTTGGCAGATCCAGCTGCCCGCCCACGCCGGTTTTACGCCTGGAAGCGATGTCGGTAATTCCTATGACAGCGGCACTCGTTCAACAGGTGAGGGAGTCACCAAAGCGGCTTGAACTGAAAGATAAAAGTGGCAGGACAGTACTAACTTACATCGTGCGCTTTGGAAATATTGCCGCAGTACAGGCACTGATTGACGCTAATCTGATCGACTGGCAACGGCTTCGCCAATCGACAGAAAGGTCAACACCATTATTACTGGCCACCTGGCGACAAAAATACGACGATGATCATGTAATCTTCCCATTGATTTTAAAGGACATGCTGGCAAAAAATACACCACCGTCGGCAGAGGAAATAATGAACTGCATCAAGGATGGTATGACCGCAGATGATTTTTTATCTGCCGGAATGAGCAACACGCAATTCTGTTCTGCGATTGAACAAAGCCTCCAGGCGAAAACGTCAGTATTACCGGCGAATCGATTACGCCATCTGCAATCCTCGCTGTGTGCAAAGCTGTAACCAACCGGGAGTTAAGTCATCCGCTGAAAACATCGCATTAACTTTTCGATTTCTCTTTCGTTCCGGCTTATAATCCCCGGCCTTTGATTATTTTTTTATCATTTCTGGAAGCAAAATGAGCTCTATCTCCCTGATCCAACCGGATCGCGACCTGTTCTCCTGGCCGCAGTACTGGGCCGCCTGTTTTGGACCGGCACCGTTTTTGCCGATGTCTCGTGAAGAGATGGATCAACTTGGCTGGGATAGCTGCGACATCATTTTGGTTACTGGCGACGCGTATGTCGATCACCCAAGCTTCGGGATGGCGATTTGCGGTCGTATGCTGGAAGCGCAGGGCTTTCGCGTCGGGATCATCGCCCAGCCGGACTGGAGCAGCAAAGACGACTTTATGCGTCTGGGTAAACCGAATCTGTTTTTCGGTGTTACTGCTGGCAACATGGATTCGATGATCAACCGTTATACCGCCGATCGCCGTTTACGTCATGACGATGCCTACACGCCGGATAACGTCGCGGGTAAGCGCCCGGATCGCGCCACACTGGTTTATACCCAGCGTTGTAAAGAGGCGTGGAAAGATGTACCGGTGATCCTCGGCGGTATTGAGGCTAGTCTGCGCCGTACCGCACATTATGATTACTGGTCCGATACCGTGCGCCGTTCCGTGCTGGTGGATTCGAAAGCCGACATGCTGATGTTTGGTAACGGTGAGCGTCCGCTGGTGGAGGTGGCGCACCGTCTGGCGATGGGCGAGCCGATTAGTGAAATCCGCGATGTGCGTAATACCGCGATTATCGTGAAAGAGGCGCTGCCTGGCTGGAGCGGCGTGGATTCCACCCGTCTTGATACCCCTGGAAAAATCGACCCAATCCCGCATCCGTATGGTGAAGATTTGCCGTGCGCGGATAACAAACCGGTGGCACCGAAAAAGCAGGAAGCCAAAGCCGTAACCGTGCAGCCACCGCGCCCGAAACCGTGGGAAAAAACCTACGTGTTGCTGCCTTCTTTCGAGAAAGTGAAGGGCGATAAAGTGCTGTACGCCCATGCTTCGCGTATTCTGCACCACGAAACCAACCCAGGCTGTGCCCGCGCATTGATGCAAAAACACGGCGACCGCTATGTGTGGATCAACCCGCCTGCTATTCCGCTTTCTACCGAAGAGATGGACAGCGTTTTTGCGCTGCCATACAAGCGCGTGCCACATCCGGCCTATGGCAATGCCCGTATTCCGGCTTACGAAATGATCCGTTTTTCGGTCAACATTATGCGTGGCTGCTTTGGCGGCTGCTCTTTCTGTTCTATCACCGAGCACGAAGGGCGCATTATTCAGAGCCGTTCCGAAGATTCGATCATTAATGAGATCGAAGCGATCCGCGACACCGTTCCAGGTTTTACGGGCGTAATTTCCGATCTCGGTGGGCCAACTGCCAACATGTATATGTTGCGCTGCAAATCGCCACGCGCTGAACAAACTTGTCGCCGTTTGTCGTGCGTTTATCCGGATATTTGTCCGCACATGGACACTAACCACGAACCGACGATCAACCTCTATCGCCGTGCGCGTGATCTGAAAGGCATTAAAAAAATCCTCATCGCCTCAGGCGTACGTTATGACATCGCCGTGGAAGATCCGCGCTATATCAAAGAGTTGGCGACCCATCACGTCGGCGGTTATCTGAAGATTGCTCCGGAACATACCGAAGAAGGGCCGTTGTCGAAGATGATGAAGCCGGGCATGGGCAGCTATGACCGCTTTAAAGAGCTATTCGATACCTACTCGAAACAGGCAGGTAAAGAGCAGTATCTGATCCCGTATTTCATCTCTGCGCACCCCGGTACGCGTGATGAAGATATGGTGAATTTGGCGCTGTGGCTGAAAAAGCATCGTTTCCGTCTCGACCAGGTACAGAACTTCTACCCATCGCCGCTGGCGAACTCAACCACCATGTATTACACCGGGAAAAACCCGCTGGCGAAGATTGGTTATAAGAGCGAAGACGTCTTCGTACCGAAGGGCGACAAGCAGCGTCGTTTGCATAAAGCGTTGTTGCGTTACCACGATCCGGCAAACTGGCCGTTAATCCGCCAGGCGCTGGAAGCGATGGGTAAAAAGCATCTGATTGGTAGCCGTCGCGATTGCTTAGTGCCTGCGCCAACCATTGAAGAGATGCGTGAAGCTCGTCGCCAGAACCGCAATACCCGTCCGGCGTTGACGAAACATACGCCGATGGCGACCCAGCGTCAGACGCCTGCTACGGCAAAAAAAGCGTCGTCTACGCAATCTCGTCCGGTGAATGCTGGTGCGAAGAAACGCCCTAAAGCGGCGGTTGGACGTTAAAAAATATCCCCGGCAACTGACACGCTACCGGGGATTTTTTTATCATTCTGCGTACATACGCAAGCAGCGCAGGCAATCAAAATAGTCCTGAGCATCAAGACGCGTATTGGCTCTGTTAGCTTCGGATTTGGCAGCATAGATTTGTGGGCGTAGTGCTTTCATATCCTGCTCAAGCCGGGCGATTTTGACATTTAATGTTTGTACATTGCTCGCCAGTTGATTGACCTTTTGCTCATTGACGCAGCCACTGAGCAAGCAGGTTGCCAGAACAACAGCTCCCACGGTGAAAATCGTTTTCATATAGTGTTCCCTTTTTTATTGTTCCGGCTAATTGTTATTTAATTCAGCTCATTGCTTTAATCTGGCGGCGGTTTTTGCCTCAATCTGCTTAAGTAGGCTGCCGCTGTTCGGGCGGATAAAATCAGCGATTTCCCACTTACCTTCGCGCCGCTGTAAAACCAGCTCTTGCTCTTCGTTGTTGCCATTGGTCAGCGTAAAACGAACATGAATGCGGGCGGAATCGGCGGTTTTCTCCAGGACTCGAATTTCATCAACGCGTGAAAATAGCGACTCTTCGCCAAAACAGATCGGATTGTCGTAAATAAATTGCCGTTCTATTTGCATATCTTCATCGGGATTGTTGGCCGCCTTGAAGGTGGTTTTATAGAAGGCATTGACCGCCTGGCGGTAAGAGTCGGAAACCACCCACGTCCACGGCCAGCTATAATCGGCAATATGTTCAAAGAGTTCGGCAACAAAGGCTTCCGGCTGTTCTTTTTGCAACGAAGCTAAAGCGGCCAGCGTTTTTTCATTCTCGCTATTAACTGCTTGTAAGACGCTGCCATGATTGCTGACAATATCGTCAATGACCCAACGACCATTTTCCGCCACCATTTTCAGTGTCTGCGTGGTCTTTTCTTTATCATCTTTAAAGATACGAAAGCGCACAACGGCATCGGCATGATCGGCGTCAGTTTGAGTTATCGCTACGCTTTCTAGCACCAGATCGCCAAAATCCTGACAATCACAAACCGGATCATAATCCAGCCAGCCAATATTGCCCGGCAGCGTAAGATTGTCGTTCAGGGTAAGCGCCTGTTGAATACGCGCAGAAGTTATCGCCCGCTCTCCGGTTTCACCAAAATAAGGGGCAGTGGCATCTGATTTATAGTTCTGATAAATATGCCGGACTGTTTGTTCTACGGTCTGTGAGGGGGGCTGTGCGTGTACGGTAAAACTTGCCAGGGCTGCTAAAAACAGAAGTATTATTTTCATCTGTTTTTCACCTCTCCGTTGCGTTTATCCCGGATATAGATGAGTTGTTCTTTTAAGAGCTTCCGGCTCTGCATGATGATGTCCTTATATTTGGCATTCCTGAACAAGGAAGAGTAACAACGGGCGGGACGCGAGGGGAATAAATGATTTCTGAAAAGTCCGGTAGCGGAACATTACCGCCACCGGGAGAATTTGCACGTTAGCCGCCGAACTGGTCAGGATCGGGACCGAGACGCTTGCCCTGATCGAGTTTTGCAATTTCGCCGAGTTCGTCTTTGTCGAGACGGAAATCCCAGACATCAAAGTTTTCGGCAATACGTGAAGGTGTGACCGATTTCGGGATCACCACCAGGCCGCTATCCAGATGCCAGCGGATAACAATCTGCGCCGGGGTTTTGCCGTATTTATCTGCCAGATCGCGAATGACTTTCTGATCGAAAACGCCTTTCCCTCCTTGCGCTAATGGGCTCCAGGATTCGGTCTGGATTTTGTGTGTCGCGTTCCAGGCGTGTAGCTGGCGTTGTTGCATCAGCGGATGAAGTTCGATCTGGTTTATCACAGGCGTCACGCCAGTTTCATCAATCAGGCGTTGCAGGTGATGGATCTGGAAGTTGCACACGCCGATGCTTTTGATTAATCCCTCTTTTTGCAATTCGATCATGCCTTTCCATGCTTCGACATAATGGTCGATAGCGGGAACGGGCCAGTGCATTAAGTAGAGGTCGATATAATCAAGCTGTAGTTTTTTCAGGCTGTCGAGCAGGGCTTCGCGGGGGCGCTTGTGGTCGTCGTTCCACAGCTTAGTGGTGATGAACAGTTCTTCTCTGTTGACTGAGGCATTTTTCAGGGCTTTGCCGACACCTTCTTCGTTCTTATAGGCCGCGGCGGTATCAATCGAGCGATAACCCACTTCTAACGCTTTTTGAATGGCGGTGATTACTTCCTCATTACTTGCTTGCCAGACGCCCAGTCCCAACTGGGGCATGACATTGCCATCCTGTAGCTTAATAACGGTTGGATTAGCCATACGTTCCTCCTTTATATGAACTCACCGGAGCAGGCTCCGGTGAGGTGTTGTGAACTTAAGTCTGGACGAAATGCCCGAAAACGAAAGTTTGAGGCGTAAAAAGCTTAGCGGGCGGCTTCGTATATACGGCGGCTGACATCCAGCGTAATGTCATGATTTTCGCCCAGTTGGGTCATGCCGTGCTCTTCCAGTTTTTTCAGCAAAGCCGGGATGGAGCTGCCGTCCAGACCGTAGTCGGAGAGGTGGGTAGGCACGCCTAATTGCTCAAAGAAATTGCGGGTTGCGGCAATCGCGGCGTCAATACGCTCATCGTCGGAACCTTCAGTGATGTTCCAGACGCGTTCAGCATATTGCAGCAGCTTAGCGCGCTTGGTATCGCGTTTTTCATTCCACAGTGCAGGCAGGACGATAGCCAGTGTTTGCGCGTGATCCAGACCGTGCATCGCAGTCAGTTCGTGGCCCAGCATATGCGTTGCCCAGTCCTGCGGTACGCCAGCGCCAATCAAACCGTTCAGCGCCTGAGTCGCCGCCCACATGACGTTGGCGCGCACATCGTAGTTTTCTGGCTCTTTCAGGGCTTTCGGACCATCTTCGATCAGCGTCAGCAAAATGCCTTCTGCGAAACGGTCCTGAATTTTGGCATCAACCGGTTTAGTAACATACTGTTCCACGGTGTGTACAAAAGCGTCCACTACACCGTTAGCCACCTGACGCGGCGGTAGGGTGTAGGTATAAACCGGATCGAGCACGGCAAATACCGGCTGAACATGGGCAGAATGGAACGCCTGCTTATCGCCTGTGGTTTTACGGGAGATCACCGCACCGGCGTTGGATTCTGAACCGGTTGCTGGCAGCGTCAGCACACAGCCCATCGGGATGGCGCTTTTAATCTCTTTACCGCCCGTTTGCAGAATGTGCCACGGATCGATATTTTCCGGATAGTTAGCCGCTGCGGCGATAAATTTGGTGCCGTCCAGTACAGAACCGCCGCCAACCGCCAGCAGGAAAGTCACTTTCTGTTCGCGAACCAGTTTCACGGCGTTCATCAGCGTTTCATAAGCCGGGTTTGGCTCAATACCGCCAAATTCCAGCACGTCCATGCCTTTCAGGGCATCCAGAACTTGATCGAGAACGCCGGTTTTTTTCACGCTGCCGCCACCGTAGGTAATCAATACGCGAGCATCGTGAGGAATTTGTTCGCGTAAACCAGCGATTGCGCCTTTACCAAACAGAATGCGGGTTGGGGTGTGCAGATTAAAGTTGTTCATTACTTGCTCCCTTTGCTGGGCCAATATGAGGGCAGAGAACGATCTGCCTGATGTTTTTCATTGTGATCGCCAGCGCCCTGGCTCTCAATGCTCATTTCTGCCAATGTCTTGCCTATTCCTCCAGAGTGCTGGAGAAATGCTACAAAATTGCGCACAATCAAATTGCCGCATTATTCCTAAGAAATTACGCGATATGAAACGTGAAGAGATTTGCCGCTTGCTGGCGGATAAAGTTAATAAACTGAAAAATAAAGAAAATAGTTTGTCAGAACTGTTGCCCGATGTGCGTTTGTTGTATGGCGAGACGCCTTTCGCACGTACTCCGGTGATGTACGAGCCTGGCATCATAATTCTCTTTTCCGGGCATAAAATCGGTTATATCAATGAACGCGTGTTTCGTTATGATGCCAATGAATACCTGCTGCTGACGGTGCCGTTGCCGTTTGAGTGCGAAACCTATGCCACGTCAGAGGTGCCGCTGGCAGGGTTGCGTCTCAATGTCGATATTTTGCAGTTACAGGAACTGTTGATGGACATTGGCGAAGATGAGCATTTCCAGCCGTCGATGGCAGCCAGCGGGATTAACTCCGCCACGTTATCAGAAGAGATTTTATGCGCGGCGGAGCGGTTACTCGACGTGATGGAGCGACCACTGGATGCGCGTATTCTCGGCAAACAGATCATCCGCGAAATTCTGTACTACGTGCTGACCGGACCTTGCGGCGGCGCGTTACTGGCGCTGGTCAGTCGCCAGACTCACTTCAGTCTGATTAGCCGCGTGCTGAAACGGATTGAGAATAAATACACCGAAAACCTGAGCGTCGAGCAACTGGCGGCAGAAGCCAACATGAGCGTATCGGCGTTCCACCATAATTTTAAGTCTGTCACCAGCACCTCGCCGTTGCAGTATTTGAAGAATTACCGTCTGCATAAGGCGCGGATGATGATCATCCATGACGGCATGAAGGCCAGCGCAGCAGCGATGCGCGTCGGCTATGAAAGCGCATCGCAATTTAGCCGTGAGTTTAAACGTTACTTCGGTGTGACGCCGGGGGAAGATGCGGCAAGAATGCGGGCGATGCAGGGGAATTAAATACGTTCCCGGTACAGCAGCCGGGAACGGGGAAAATCGTCAGGCGTTACAGTATTTTTTTTTTATCACCACAAACAGCGTGCCTAACAAGCCAGCGGTTAACAAGGCAATTGGCAGGATCATCAGGAACGTCATTACCTGATCTTCATGGCGTTTAACGAACGGAATCATACTTAAGGCATAGCCGAAACTGGTTACCACGCTGACCCACAGCAATCCGCTTAACCAGTTGAAAAACTGGAAACGGCGGTTTGGCAGACCGGAAATTCCCGCCATGGTTGGCAGCAGCGTACGGACAAATGCAAGAAAACGTCCAGCCAGCAGCGCCAGCAGACCGTGGCGGTCAAACATGCAGGTGGCGCGCTGGTGATATTTAGCAGGAAGCTGTGCCAGCCAGCCTTTCACCGTTTTGGTATTCCCTAACCAGCGCCCCTGAATATAACTTAGCCAGCAGCCCAGACTTGCTGCGGCGGTCAGAATCGCAATCGTAGGCAGAAAATCCATAACCCCCTGGGCAATCAATGCGCCTGCCAGTATCAACAAGCTGTCGCCTGGCAAAAATGAGGCGGGCAGCAGGCCGTTTTCTAAAAACAGCGTGGCAAACATGACAAAGTAAACAACGCTAACAATATGAGGATCCGCCAGCGCGGCAAAGTCGTGTTGCCAGAGCGCAGCGATGATATCTTGAATAACAGCCATGGACTTTCCTGTGGAACAGCGTTTAAGCCTTTATCTGCCTATTGTACTCCTGAATCGTCCGGGACGCCTTGATCCCGGACGCAACAATTTAAGACTTTTCACAATTAAATGTCTGCAAAATTGTCCAAAAGTGGCAATGTTATACAATCCGCGCAAAACCGGCGTCCAGATCGGCAATCAGATCGTCGACATCTTCCAGACCAATATGCAGGCGAATCAAGGTCCCGCTAAAATCGATCTCGCCTTGTGGGCGAATGGCGGCGATATGTTCTGGTTGATTCGCCAGGATCAACGATTCATACCCGCCCCACGAGTAGGCCATGCTGAATAAACTGAAGTTATCCAGATAGTTCGCCAGCTCTTCATTACTGAGTTTTTTCTTAAGCACAAAGGAAAATAGCCCGCTGCTGCCTGTAAAGTCTCGTTTCCAGAATTCGTGGCCTTTACTGCCAGGCAGAGCAGGGTGGTTAACTCGCGCTACTTGCGGATGTTCTGCCAGCCATTCAGCCACTTTCAGACTGCTTTCATGATGTTGACGCAAACGCACACCTAATGTGCGCAGGCCACGGCTGGTTATATAGGCGGTATCGGCATCGACCATCTGGCCCATCAGATAGGCGTTTTCCCGTAGCTGCTCCCAGCAACGGGCATTGCACACGGCAGTGCCAATCATCGCATCTGAATGCCCAACCAGATATTTGGTGGCGGCTTGAATAGAAACATCGATGCCAAAATCCAGCGCCTTAAACAGCACACCGGCTGCCCAGGTGTTGTCGATCATAATGATGGCATCCGGCACCACACTGCGTACGGCGGCAACAATCGCCGGAACGTCGTGGACTTCCATGGTGATGGAGCCTGGCGATTCCAGAAACACGATTTTAGTGTTTGGCTGCAGATGCTTAACGATATCGGCACCAATCAGCGGATCAAACCACGATGTCGTTACGCCCAGTTTGCTGAGGATTTTGCTACAGAAATCCTGACTCGGTTCATAGGCGGTGTTGGTCATCAACACATGATCGCCCTGTTCGACAAAAGCAAGAATGGAATTAGCAACCGCCGCCGCCCCGCAGGGAAATAGCACGCAGCCTGCGCCACCTTCCAGTTCACACATCGCTTGTTGTAAGGAGAAATGGGTTAACGTTCCACGCCGTCCATAGAACAACTCACCATTGGCGCGATTGCGCGTCGCGTGTTTTTTGGCTTCCACACTGTCAAAGACCAGCGAAGAAGCGCGCTGAATCACGCTATTTACCGCGCCGAGAGTGTATTTTTTGCTGCGTCCTGCATTCACCAGTTGAGTATCAAGCTTTTTGTCCGCCATCTCGGGATTCCTGTTTTTATACGTCTGGATGTCTAAACTAGCATGAATATTCGCGGGCGCATCCTGAAGAATTGGCATAAAGCAGAAAATTTTCGCAAATGGCGTGCTGGTGACTTTTTTACTGCGTAAACGCAAGGAAAAGAAAGCAAAGGTACGGCAGTATGCAAATAGTAATGAGAACGACTATCAATTCGACGTCGTTTTGATATTATTATGCGCAGATTTTGTGACTTGCGTCCTGGAGATACACAGTGGGTAATAATTTAATGCAGACGGACCTTTCCGTCTGGGGTATGTATCAGCACGCCGATATTGTCGTTAAGTGCGTGATGATTGGGCTTATTTTGGCCTCCGTAGTCACCTGGGCAATCTTCTTCAGTAAGAGCGTAGAGTTCTTCAATCAGAAGCGTCGCCTTAAGCGCGAGCAGCAACTGCTGGCTGAAGCGCGTTCCTTAAACCAGGCCAACGATATCGCCGCTGATTTTGGTAGCAAAAGCTTAAGCCTGCATTTGCTCAATGAAGCGCAGAATGAGCTGGAACTGTCAGAAGGCAGCGACGATAACGAAGGTATTAAAGAACGTACCAGCTTCCGTCTGGAGCGTCGGGTCGCCGCAGTGGGTCGTCAAATGGGCCGCGGTAACGGCTATCTGGCAACCATCGGCGCGATTTCTCCGTTCGTTGGTCTGTTTGGTACGGTCTGGGGCATCATGAACAGCTTTATTGGTATCGCGCAAACGCAGACCACTAACCTGGCAGTCGTTGCGCCGGGTATCGCAGAAGCTCTGTTAGCAACGGCAATCGGCCTCGTGGCAGCGATTCCTGCGGTCGTTATCTATAACGTATTTGCACGCCAGATTGGCGGCTTTAAAGCGATGCTGGGTGATGTTGCAGCGCAGGTATTGTTGCTGCAAAGCCGTGACCTGGATCTGGAAGCCAGCGCCGCTGCGCATCCGGTTCGTGTCGCACAAAAATTACGCGCAGGATAATATCCGATGGCAATGCATCTTAACGAAAACCTCGACGATAACGGCGAAATGCATGATATCAACGTGACGCCGTTTATCGACGTGATGTTGGTTCTGCTGATTATCTTTATGGTGGCGGCACCGTTAGCGACGGTAGATGTGAAGGTGAACTTGCCTGCTTCTACCAGCACGCCGCAGCCGCGCCCGGAAAAACCGGTTTATCTGTCGGTGAAGGCAGACAACTCGATGTTTATCGGTAACGATCCGGTCACCGATGAAACAATGATTACGGCGTTGAATGCGTTAACCGAAGGCAAGAAAGACACCACCATCTTCTTCCGAGCGGATAAAACCGTCGATTACGAGACGTTGATGAAGGTAATGGATACGCTGCATCAGGCGGGTTACCTGAAGATAGGTCTGGTCGGCGAAGAAACCGCCAAAGCGAAGTAAAGTAGAATTGCCTGATGCGCTACGCTCATCAGGCCTACAAAATCTATTGCAACATGTTGAATCTTCGTGCGTTTGTAGGCCGGATAAGGCGTTCACGACGCATCCGGCATTAGGTGCTCAATGCCTGATGCGCTACGCTTATCAGGCCTACAAAATCTATTGCAACATGTTGAATCTTCATGCGTTTGTAGGCGGATAAGGCGTTTTCGCCACATCAGGTAAGAGTGAATTCACAATGATGCCCGGTTGCTTTTCACAACCGGGCATTTTTTTAACCTAAATGCTCGCCGCCGCACACGCCGTGCACTTCTGCGGTGACGTAGCTCGACTCCTGACTTGCCAGATAAACATATACAGGGGCCAGTTCCGCCGGTTGCCCCGCACGCTTCATCGGCGTTTTCTGACCAAACTGCGGGATCTTATCCTGCGTTTGTCCGCCGGAAATTTGCAGTGCCGTCCAGATAGGGCCTGGCGCGACAATATTCACCCGAATACCTTTCTCCGCGACCTGTTTTGCCAGGCCACGGCTGTAGTTCAGAATCGCCGCCTTCGTAGCCGCATAGTCCAGTAAATGCGGACTTGGCTGGTATGCCTGGATTGACGAAGTGGTGATGATACTTGCACCTTTCGGTAGCAGGGGGATCGCTTCCTGGGTTAGCCAGAACAGCGCGAAAACGTTAATGGCAAAGGTCTTTTGAAACTGTTCGCTGGTGAGGTCTGCAATATCCGGAATGGCAACCTGTTTCCCGGCGACCAGCGCCATAATATCCAGCCCGCCTAACGCCTTGTGCGCTTCGTGAACCAGCGAACGGGCGAATTTCTCATCGCTTAAATCGCCTGGCAGCAGAACGGCTTTGCGTCCGCATTCTTCAATGATCTTTTTCACATCCTGAGCGTCTTCTTCTTCCACGGGAAGATAACTGATCGCCACGTCAGCCCCTTCACGCGCGTAAGCGATGGCGGCAGCGCGACCTATTCCGGAATCGCCCCCTGTCACCAGTGCTTTACGATCTTTCAGGCGACCGCTACCAACATAGGTTTTCTCGCCGCAATCCGGTACCGGTGTCATCTTCGCCTGGATGCCTGGCGTCGGTTGTTTCTGTTTGGGATATTCACCAGTGTAATACTGCGTGGTCGGGTCTTTTAAATGAGACATCGTTTTTCTCCCTTCAGGTTCAACGTCCTTTAAGGGTAGACGCTCTCGATGCGTTGATAAGGGAACCAGGAAGATCCCTAAACCTCAGAATTATGCGACAAAGGTTTAACGTATATGTTGATTTGCTGTTGCGTGCTGTTTACTCAATTGCGATATACTGTTGCCCGTTTTAACTACACGACAGGAATGTATGGAACGTTTTCTTGAAAATGCAATGTATGCTTCTCGCTGGCTGCTTGCCCCCGTGTACTTTGGCCTTTCGCTGGCGTTAGTTGCCCTGGCGCTGAAGTTCTTCCAGGAGATTATTCACGTACTGCCGAATATCTTCTCGATGGCGGAATCAGATTTGATCCTCGTGTTGCTGTCGCTGGTGGATATGACGCTGGTTGGCGGTTTGCTGGTGATGGTGATGTTTTCCGGTTATGAGAATTTCGTCTCACAGCTGGATATCTCCGAGAACAAAGAGAAGCTGAACTGGCTGGGGAAAATGGACGCAACGTCGCTGAAAAACAAAGTAGCAGCGTCGATTGTGGCAATTTCTTCCATTCACCTACTGCGCGTCTTTATGGATGCGAAAAATGTCCCGGATAACAAACTGATGTGGTACGTCATTATCCATCTGACGTTTGTGCTTTCTGCATTTGTGATGGGCTATCTTGACCGACTGACTCGTCATAATCACTGATCTGATTCGGGCGCGGTTCGCGCGCCCGTTATTAACAGGTCATTTATCGGACGACGCCTGCCACAGATTCAGCTCGCCATCGGCGATATGCTGATCAATCTGCGCCAGCTCCTCGGTGCTAAATGTCAGATTATTCAGCGCCTGCACGTTCTCCTCTAGTTGCTCCGCGCGGCTGGCACCAATCAATACCGACGTCACGCGATCATCTTTCAACAACCAGCTTAACGCCATTTGCGCCATTGATTGTCCACGCTGCTGTGCCATTTCATTCAATAAGCGCAGGCTGTTGAGGTTGGCTTCGGTAAGCATTTTCGGTGTCAGACCACGAACTTTATTCCCTTCACGATGCATCCGTGAATCTTGCGGAATGCCGTTGAGATATTTTCCGGTCAGCAATCCCTGAGCCAGAGGAGTAAAGGCAATACAGCCCACGCCGTTATTTTGCAGGGTATCCAGCAGGCCGCTTTTATCCACCCAGCGGTTCAGTAAATTGTACGAAGGTTGATGAATTAACAGCGGAATTTTCCACTCGTGCAGCAACTCGACCATTTTTTGCGTCCGCTCTGGCGAGTAAGAGGAGATCCCGACATACAGCGCCTTACCGCTTTGTACCGCATGAGCCAGCGCAGAGGCGGTTTCTTCCATCGGCGTATTTTCATCGACGCGATGAGAGTAAAAGATATCGACATACTCAAGCCCCATACGCTTCAGGCTTTGGTCGAGGCTGGCGAGCAGGTATTTACGTGAACCGCCAGAGCCGTAAGGGCCGGGCCACATATCGTAGCCAGCCTTGGTAGAGATAATCAGTTCATCGCGATAAGCGGCAAAATCCTCCCGCAGCAGGCGACCAAAGTTCTCTTCTGCGCTTCCTGGAGGCGGCCCGTAATTGTTGGCTAAATCAAAGTGCGTAATGCCTAAATCAAACGCTTTACGCAGGATCGCACGCTGTGATTCCAGCGCGTTAACGTGACCGAAATTGTGCCATAAACCGAGCGATAACGCGGGCAGGCGTAAACCGCTTTTTCCGCAATAGCGGTACTGCATCTGCCCGTAACGCTCGGGATTCGCTAACCAGACCATGACCTCTCCTTTCCACCGTTCAATTTCGAAACAATGTTTCTAGTTTAGCGATTCGCCAGCGCGTATCCCGTAGTCTGGCTCACAGAGTGACGAAAAACTGGGCAAAAACACGTGCTTATGCTTTGCTTAAAAAAACACCAACTGAGGAGTGCAACGATGCCGCGTTTAACCGCCAAAGATTTCCCACAAGAGTTGCTGGATTACTACGACTATTACGCTCACGGGAAAATCTCGAAACGTGAGTTCCTCAACCTTGCGGCGAAGTATGCGGTAGGCGGGATGACGGCATTAGCGTTGTTTGATTTGCTCAAGCCAAATTATGCGCTGGCGACTCAGGTAGAGTTTACCGACCCGGAGATTTTTGCTGAGTACATCACGTATCCTTCGCCAAATGGTCACGGCGAGGTACGGGGTTATCTGGTGAAACCCGCAAAAATGAGCGGCAAAACGCCAGCCGTGGTGGTGGTGCATGAGAATCGTGGACTGAATCCGTATATCGAAGATGTGGCACGGCGAGTGGCGAAGGCGGGGTATATCGCCCTGGCACCTGACGGCTTAAGTTCCGTTGGAGGTTATCCGGGAAATGATGATAAAGGTCGTGAGCTGCAACAGCAGGTTGATCCAACCAAACTGATGAATGATTTCTTTGCCGCAATTGAGTTTATGCAACGCTATCCGCAAGCGACAGGCAAAGTGGGTATTACCGGATTTTGCTATGGCGGTGGCGTATCGAACGCGGCGGCTGTCGCGTATCCGGAACTGGCCTGCGCGGTGCCGTTTTATGGTCGTCAGGCACCCACTGCCGATGTGGCGAAGATTGAAGCGCCTTTACTACTCCACTTCGCGGAACTGGACACCCGAATCAACGAGGGCTGGCCTGCTTACGAGGCGGCGTTGAAAGCCAATAATAAGGTTTATGAGGCGTATATCTATCCGGGGGTTAATCACGGATTCCATAATGATTCCACGCCCCGTTATGACAAATCTGCCGCCGATCTTGCCTGGCAAAGGACACTGAAATGGTTCGATAAATATCTCTCCTGATAGGTTTATCTCTTACGGGATTACGTCTTAAACAAGCATGAAAAAATAGCGTGCGCAAAAGTCGTTCTTTGCCTAAAATATCGCTATATATGACGATATATAGCGAATGAGGTGAACGATGAATAACCATTTTGGTAAAGGTTTAATGGCGGGATTAAAAGCAACGCATGCCGACAGTGCGGTTAATGTGACAAAATTCTGTGCCGATTATAAACGCGGTTTTGTATTAGGCTACTCACACCGGATGTACGAAAAGACCGGAGATCGCCAGCTTAGCGCCTGGGAAGCGGGTATTCTGACGCGCCGCTATGGACTGGATAAAGAGATGGTAATGGATTTCTTTCGTGAGAATAATTCCTGTTCTACGTTGCGCTTTTTTATGGCCGGTTATCGCCTCGAAAATTGATCAAACATACGTATTATCTTGCTTTAATTAATTACACTAATGCTTCTTCCCTTCGTTTTAGCGCCCCGCCGCAGTATCATGATATCGATAACCATAATAAATGTGTGGTAAATGGCGCATCGATCGCATTATTGATTTTGCGATTGAGGCAAAATATATGCCAGGTCTTCGCAACGGAATAACTATAAATGACTGGAGATAACACCCTCATCCATTCTCACGGCATTAACCGTCGTGATTTCATGAAGCTTTGTGCAGCATTAGCCGCCACCATGGGGTTAAGTAGCAAAGCCGCTGCAGAGATGGCCGAATCGGTTACTAACCCGCAGCGTCCGCCAGTTATCTGGATTGGCGCGCAGGAGTGCACCGGTTGTACGGAATCTCTGCTTCGTGCAACGCATCCAACGGTAGAAAACCTCGTACTGGAGACTATCTCTCTGGAGTATCACGAAGTACTTTCCGCCGCCTTCGGTCATCAGGTCGAAGAGAACAAACATAACGCTCTCGAGAAGTACAAAGGGCAGTATGTGTTAGTGGTGGATGGTTCCATCCCATTAAAAGATAACGGTATTTATTGCATGGTTGCCGGTGAGCCGATTGTGGATCACATCCGCAAAGCGGCGGAAGGCGCAGCAGCCATTATCGCTATCGGTTCCTGCTCTGCGTGGGGCGGTGTTGCCGCAGCTGGAGTTAACCCAACTGGCGCCGTCAGCCTGCAAGAAGTTCTGCCAGGCAAAACCGTTATCAACATTCCGGGCTGCCCGCCGAACCCGCACAACTTCCTCGCGACCGTTGCGCACATCATCACTTACGGCAAACCGCCGAAACTGGATGACAAAAACCGTCCGACCTTCGCCTATGGCCGTCTGATTCACGAACACTGCGAACGTCGCCCACACTTCGATGCGGGTCGTTTTGCCAAAGAGTTCGGTGATGAAGGCCACCGCGAAGGCTGGTGCCTGTACCACCTCGGCTGTAAAGGGCCAGAAACTTACGGCAACTGCTCAACGCTGCAATTCTGCGATGTTGGCGGTGTGTGGCCGGTGGCGATTGGTCACCCGTGCTATGGCTGTAACGAAGAAGGTATCGGCTTCCATAAAGGCATCCATCAGCTTGCCAACGTCGAAAATCAGACTCCGCGTTCACAGAAACCGGATGTTAACGCTAAAGAGGGCGGCAACGTCTCTGCAGGCGCTATTGGTTTGCTCGGCGGTGTGGTTGGGCTGGTTGCCGGTGTCAGCGTGATGGCGGTGCGTGAACTGGGTCGTCAGCAAAAGAAAGATAACGCTGACTCACGGGGAGAATAACCGTGAACAGACGTAATTTTATTAAAGCAGCCTCCTGCGGGGCATTGCTGACGGGCGCGCTGCCGTCTGTCAGTCATGCGGCTGCTGAAAACCGCCCGCCAATTCCGGGATCGCTGGGGATGTTGTACGACTCGACCTTGTGCGTAGGCTGCCAGGCTTGCGTCACCAAGTGTCAGGATATCAACTTCCCTGAACGTAACCCGCAAGGGGAACAGACCTGGTCGAACAACGACAAACTGTCGCCGTATACCAATAACATCATTCAGGTGTGGACCAGCGGCACAGGGGTCAACAAAGACCAGGAGGAGAACGGCTACGCGTACATTAAGAAACAGTGTATGCACTGCGTCGATCCGAACTGTGTCTCTGTGTGCCCGGTTTCTGCACTGAAAAAAGATCCGAAAACCGGCATTGTCCATTACGACAAAGACGTGTGCACCGGCTGCCGTTACTGCATGGTCGCCTGTCCGTACAACGTGCCGAAGTACGACTACAACAACCCGTTTGGTGCGCTGCATAAGTGCGAGCTGTGCAACCAGAAAGGTGTGGAACGTCTCGATAAAGGCGGTCTGCCTGGCTGCGTAGAAGTGTGCCCGGCGGGCGCGGTGATTTTTGGTACGCGTGAAGAGCTGATGGCGGAGGCGAAAAAACGTCTGGCGCTGAAGCCTGGCAGCGAATACCACTATCCGCGTCAGACGCTGAAATCTGGCGACACTTACCTGCATACGGTGCCGAAATATTATCCGCATCTGTACGGCGAGAAAGAGGGCGGCGGTACTCAGGTTCTGGTACTGACGGGTGTGCCTTATGAAAATCTCGACCTGCCGAAACTGGACGATCTTTCTACCGGTGCGCGTTCCGAAAATATTCAACACACCCTGTATAAAGGCATGATGCTACCACTGGCTGTGCTGGCGGGCTTAACCGTGCTGGTTCGTCGCAACACCAAAAACGACCATCACGACGGAGGAGACGATCATGAGTCATGATCCACAACCGCTGGGCGGCAAAATCATCAGTAAACCGGTCATGATTTTTGGACCGTTAATCGTCATCTGTATGCTCCTGATTGTGAAGCGTCTGGTGTTCGGTCTGGGCTCTGTCTCCGACCTGAACGGCGGCTTTCCGTGGGGCGTGTGGATCGCGTTTGACCTGCTGATCGGCACCGGCTTTGCCTGTGGCGGCTGGGCGCTGGCGTGGGCGGTATACGTCTTTAACCGTGGGCAATACCATCCGCTGGTGCGTCCGGCGCTGTTGGCGAGTCTGTTTGGTTACTCACTGGGTGGTTTGTCGATCACTATCGATGTGGGTCGCTACTGGAACCTGCCGTACTTCTACATTCCGGGTCACTTCAACGTGAACTCGGTACTGTTCGAGACGGCGGTCTGTATGACCATCTATATCGGCGTGATGGCACTGGAGTTTGCTCCGGCACTGTTTGAACGTCTGGGCTGGAAGGTGTCGCTACAGCGTCTGAACAAGGTGATGTTCTTCATCATCGCGCTCGGTGCGCTGCTGCCGACCATGCACCAGTCTTCAATGGGGTCGCTGATGATCTCGGCGGGCTACAAGGTGCATCCGCTGTGGCAGAGCTATGAAATGTTGCCGCTGTTCTCGCTGCTGACGGCGTTCATCATGGGCTTCTCGATTGTCATCTTTGAAGGTTCACTGGTGCAGGCGGGTCTGCGTGGCAACGGTCCGGATGAAAAGAGCCTGTTCGTCAAGCTGACCAACACCATCAGTGTGTTGCTGGCGATTTTCATCGTGCTGCGCTTTGGCGAGCTTATCTATCGCGACAAGCTGTCGTTAGCGTTTGCCGGTGACTTCTACTCCGTGATGTTCTGGATTGAAGTCCTGCTGATGCTCTTCCCGCTGGTCGTTCTGCGTGTGGCGAAGCTGCGTAATGATTCCCGCATGCTGTTCCTGTCAGCACTGAGCGCACTGTTAGGTTGTGCAACCTGGCGTCTGACCTATTCGCTGGTGGCATTCAACCCGGGCGGCGGTTACGCCTACTTCCCGACCTGGGAAGAACTGTTGATTTCTATTGGTTTTGTGGCTATTGAGATTTGCGCTTACATCGTACTCATTCGTCTACTGCCGATACTTCCTCCTTTAAAACAAAACGATCATAATCGTCATGAGGCGAGCAAAGCATGAGCCAGAGAATTACTATTGATCCGGTAACCCGTATTGAGGGGCATTTACGCATCGATTGCGAAATCGAAAATGGCGTCGTTTCGAAAGCATGGGCTTCCGGTACCATGTGGCGCGGCATGGAAGAGATCGTGAAAAACCGCGATCCGCGCGATGCATGGATGATTGTGCAACGTATCTGTGGCGTATGTACTACCACTCACGCGCTGTCTTCCGTTCGTGCGGCAGAAAGTGCGCTGAATATCGACGTTCCGGTTAACGCGCAATACATCCGTAACATCATTCTGGCTGCGCACACCACGCATGACCATATCGTTCATTTCTATCAGCTTTCGGCGCTGGACTGGGTGGACATCACTTCTGCACTGCAAGCTGACCCAACCAAAGCCTCTGAAATGCTGAAAGGCGTTTCGACCTGGCATCTGAACAGTCCGGAAGAGTTCACCAAAGTTCAGAACAAGATTAAAGATCTGGTTGCCAGCGGTCAGTTGGGTATTTTCGCCAATGGCTACTGGGGTCACCCGGCGATGAAACTGCCGCCGGAAGTGAACCTGATTGCGGTAGCGCACTACCTGCAGGCGCTGGAGTGCCAGCGTGACGCTAACCGCGTCGTGGCGCTGCTGGGCGGTAAAACGCCGCACATTCAGAACCTGGCGGTAGGCGGGGTCGCTAACCCAATCAACCTCGACGGTTTGGGCGTGCTGAACCTTGAGCGCCTGATGTACATCAAGTCTTTCATCGACAAGCTGAGCGACTTTGTTGAACAGGTTTATAAGGTTGATACCGCAGTTATCGCCGCGTTCTACCCGGAATGGCTGACGCGCGGTAAAGGTGCGGTGAACTACCTGAGCGTGCCGGAATTCCCGACCGACAGCAAAAACGGCAGCTTCCTGTTCCCGGGCGGCTACATTGAGAATGCGGATCTGTCCTCGTATCGTCCGATCACTTCTCATTCCGATGAATACCTGATCAAAGGCATTCAGGAAAGCGCGAAGCACTCCTGGTATAAAGACGAAGCGCCGCAGGCACCGTGGGAAGGTACCACCATTCCGGCTTACGACGGTTGGTCTGACGACGGTAAATATTCCTGGGTGAAATCGCCGACTTTCTACGGCAAAACGGTAGAAGTGGGTCCGCTGGCTAATATGCTGGTGAAACTGGCGGCAGGTCGCGAATCTACCCAGAACAAACTGAATGAAATCGTTGCGATTTATCAGAAACTGACTGGCAACACGCTGGAAGTGGCACAGCTGCACTCCACGCTGGGCCGTATTATTGGTCGTACCGTTCACTGCTGTGAATTGCAGGATATCCTGCAAAACCAATACAGTGCACTGATCACCAATATCGGCAAAGGCGATCACACCACCTTTGTGAAGCCGAACATTCCGGCAACGGGTGAGTTCAAAGGTGTTGGCTTCCTCGAAGCGCCGCGCGGTATGCTCTCTCACTGGATGGTTATTAAAGACGGTATCATCAGCAACTACCAGGCGGTTGTTCCATCAACCTGGAACTCTGGTCCGCGTAACTTCAATGATGACGTCGGTCCTTACGAGCAGTCGCTGGTGGGTACACCGGTTGCCGATCCGAATAAACCGCTGGAAGTGGTGCGTACCATTCACTCCTTCGACCCGTGCATGGCCTGTGCGGTACACGTAGTGGATGCTGACGGCAACGAAGTGGTTTCAGTGAAGGTTCTGTAATGCGTATTTTAGTCTTAGGGGTCGGCAATATTTTGCTGACCGATGAAGCCATCGGTGTGCGGATTGTCGAAGCGTTAGAGCAACGATACATTCTGCCGGATTATGTTGAGATCCTCGATGGCGGCACGGCGGGAATGGAGCTGCTTGGCGACATGGCAAATCGCGATCATCTGATTATTGCGGATGCCATTGTGTCGAAGAAGAGCGCGCCGGGAACGATGATGATCCTGCGGGATGAAGAAGTTCCGGCGTTGTTTACCAACAAAATCTCTCCGCATCAGCTTGGCCTGGCCGACGTCTTGTCGGCCCTGCGCTTCACCGGCGAGTTTCCGAAAAAGCTGACCCTGGTCGGCGTAATTCCGGAATCACTGGAGCCGCACATCGGCTTGACGCCGACGGTCGAAGCGATGATTGAACCTGCGCTTGAGCAGGTTCTGGCTGCGCTGCGTGAATCTGGCGTGGAAGCTATCCCACGGGAGGCGATTCATGACTGAAGAGATAGCAGGTTTCCAGACCTCCCCGAAGGCGCAAGTACAGGCAGCGTTTGAAGAAATTGCCCGGCGTTCGATGCACGATCTCTCTTTTCTGCATCCTTCAATGCCGGTGTATGTTTCTGATTTTACGCTGTTCGAAGGTCAGTGGACGGGGTGTGTGATCACCCCGTGGATGCTGAGTGCAGTTATCTTCCCCGGCCCGGAGCAACTCTGGCCGCTGCGCAAAGTGAGTGAAAAAATCGGTCTGCAACTGCCGTATGGCACCATGACCTTTACCGTTGGCGAACTGGACGGTGTTTCGCAATACCTCTCCTGTTCGCTGATGTCACCGCTTTCGCACAGTATGTCGATTGAAGAGGGCCAACGCCTGACGGATGACTGCGCACGAATGATCCTTTCGCTGCCGGTCACCAATCCGGATGTACCACACGCAGGGCGTCGCGCCCTGCTGTTTGGTCGCAGGAGTGGCGAAAATGCATGAGTTGTCGCTTTGCCAGAGTGCCGTTGAAATTATCCAACGGCAGGCGGAGCAGCACGATGTTAAGCGCGTCACCGCCGTGTGGCTGGAAATTGGCGCGCTCTCCTGCGTTGAGGAGAGCGCCGTCCGTTTTAGTTTTGAAATTGTCTGCCACGGAACGGTGGCGCAAGGGTGCGATTTACATATCATCTATAAACCCGCCCAGGCCTGGTGCTGGGATTGCAGCCAGGTGGTGGAGATTCATCAGCACGATGCGCAGTGTCCGCTCTGTCATGGCGAGCGGTTGCGTGTCGATACCGGCGATTCGCTGATCGTCAAAAGTATTGAAGTTGAATAACCGGAGTTAACAATGTGTATTGGCGTTCCAGGCCAGGTGCTGGCTGTCGGTGAAGATATTCACCAGCTTGCGCAGGTTGAAGTATGTGGTATCAAGCGCGACGTGAATATCGCCCTGATTTGTGAAGGTAACCCTGCCGATCTGCTGGGCCAGTGGGTGCTGGTACACGTCGGATTTGCCATGAGCATCATCGACGAAGATGAAGCCAAAGCCACATTAGACGCACTGCGCCAAATGGATTACGACATTACCAGCGCGTGATGATTAGCTTTCGTAGGCCTGATAAGACGCGGCAGCGTCGCATCAGGCATTGTGCTCGATTGCCGGATGCGGCGTGAACGCCTTATCCGGCCTGGATGGCTTGCTGCGACGAACGCTAACCCTTATCCCTGACGCTTATCTTCCGTATTCGTCTCAAAATCACTGGCGTCATGGCGCTCATGCAACTGCTCGTTCAGCGGCCCGTTGGTGCGGTTAACAATACGCCCACGTTTCACCGCCGGACGTTCGCCCACTTCTTTTGCCCAGCGTTGCACATGCTTATAACTACCTGCATCAAGAAACTCTGCGGCATCATACACGCCGCCTAACACCACATTGCCAAACCACGGCCAAATCGCCATATCCGCAATGGTGTACTCATCGCCCGCAACAAACTTATGCTGCGCCAGTTGCTTATCCAGCACGTCGAGCAGACGTTTGGCTTCCATGGTAAAGCGGTTGATGGCGTACTCAATTTTCACCGGCGCGTAATGGTAAAAGTGACCAAAACCACCGCCGAGGAACGGTGCCGCGCCCTGTAACCAGAACAGCCAGTTCATCGTTTCAGTACGCTTTGCCAAATCCTGCGGCAGGAAGTAGCCAAATTTCTCCGCCAGATAAAGCAGGATCGAACCAGATTCAAACACGCGGATCGGCGGATTATGCGTATGATCGCGCAGCGCCGGGATCTTCGAGTTTGGGTTCACTTCGACAAAGCCGCTGGAGAATTGATCGCCATCGCCTATGCGTATCAGCCAGGCGTCGTACTCTGCACCAGTAACGCCCAGCGCCAGCAGCTCCTCAAGCATAATCGTTACTTTCTGACCGTTCGGCGTTCCCAGCGAATAAAGTTGCAATGGATGTTTGCCAACGGGCAGCGTTTTTTCATGCGTCGGACCAGAAACCGGGCGATTGATATTGGCGAACGCGCCGCCAGCGGATTTATCCCACGTCCAGACTTTCGCGGGCTGATAAGTATTGTCTGTCATAGTGAGTTGCCTTCTGAGTGGTAGTGTTGAAGCAGTGTAGCAGGTCACTTGCTGTACAGAATGTGAATTTTTTAACCCTTTGCGCCAGCCGCTGCGATGAGGTGTATGATTAGTCTGACCTCTGTCCGGTTAATGTCGCTGAGCAGGTAATCAGAGCACAACAATTACGCCAACTGCTTAGGTTGTATTGTTAAAGGTAAAGTGATGAGCAAAGGAACGACCAGCCAGGATGCCCCGTTCGGGACATTATTGGGCTACGCCCCAGGTGGGGTAGCAATCTACTCTTCAGATTACAGTTCTCTCGATCCGCAGGAATACGAAGATGACGCCGTATTCCGTAGCTATATCGACGACGAATATATGGGCCACAAATGGCAATGCGTTGAATTTGCTCGCCGTTTTCTCTTTCTGAATTACGGTGTGGTCTTCACTGACGTGGGTATGGCGTGGGAGATTTTCTCGCTGCGCTTCCTGCGTGAAGTGGTTAATGACAACATACTGCCATTGCAGGCATTTCCTAACGGCTCGCCGCGTGCGCCGGTCGCGGGTGCGCTTCTTATCTGGGATAAAGGCGGTGAATTTAAAGACACTGGCCATGTCGCCATCATTACCCAATTGCATGGCAACAAAGTCCGTATTGCGGAACAGAACGTGATTCATTCCCCGTTGCCGCAAGGGCAACAGTGGACGCGCGAACTGGAAATGGTGGTCGAAAACGGCTGCTATACCCTTAAAGACACTTTTGATGACACCACCATTCTGGGCTGGATGATCCAGACGGAAGATACTGAATACAGCTTACCGCAGCCGGAAATTGCAGGCGAGCTGCTGAAAATCAGCGGAGCGCGTCTGGAAAACAAAGGCCAGTTTGACGGTAAATGGCTGGATGAAAAAGATCCGCTGCAAAACGCCTATGTGCAGGCCAACGGTCAGGTGATCAATCAGGATCCGTATCATTACTACACCATTACCGAGAGCGCCGAGCAGGAGCTGATTAAAGCCACCAACGAGCTGCACCTGATGTATCTTCACGCAACCGACAAGGTGCTGAAAGATGACAACCTGCTGGCGCTGTTCGACATTCCGAAAATCCTCTGGCCACGTTTGCGTCTCTCCTGGCAGCGTCGCCGTCACCATATGATCACTGGTCGTATGGATTTCTGCATGGATGAGCGTGGCCTGAAGGTTTACGAATACAACGCCGACTCCGCCTCCTGTCATACCGAAGCGGGCTTGATCCTCGAACGTTGGGCGGAGCAGGGCTATAAAGGCAACGGCTTCAATCCGGCGGAAGGGCTGATTAACGAACTGGCTGGTGCCTGGAAACACAGTCGTGCACGTCCGTTTGTCCATATCATGCAGGACAAAGATATCGAGGAAAACTATCACGCGCAGTTTATGGAGCAGGCGCTGCACCTGGCGGGCTTTGAAACGCGTATCTTGCGCGGGCTGGATGAACTGGGCTGGGATGCTGCCGGGCAACTGATTGATGGGGAAGGACGGCTGGTTAACTGCGTGTGGAAAACCTGGGCGTGGGAAACCGCGTTTGATCAGATTCGTGAAGTTAGCGACCGTGAGTTTGCTGCGGTGCCAATCCGTACCGGTCATCCGCAAAACGAAGTGCGTCTTATCGACGTATTGCTGCGCCCGGAAGTGCTGGTCTTTGAGCCGCTGTGGACGGTGATCCCCGGCAACAAAGCGATTCTGCCGATCCTCTGGTCGCTGTTCCCGCACCATCGTTACCTGCTGGATACCGATTTCACTGTTAATGATGAATTGGTGAAAACAGGTTACGCAGTGAAACCGATTGCCGGTCGCTGTGGTAGCAATATCGACCTGGTCAGCCATCATGAAGAGGTGCTGGACAAAACCAGCGGTAAATTTGCCGAGCAGAAAAACATCTATCAGCAACTGTGGTGTTTGCCGAAAGTGGACGGTAAATACATTCAGGTATGTACCTTCACCGTTGGCGGCAACTACGGTGGGACGTGTTTGCGCGGTGATGAATCACTGGTTATTAAAAAAGAGAGTGATATTGAACCGTTAATTGTGGTGAAAGAGTAATACATGTTGTAGCAATCCCGTACTGATTATGAAGAATAGTCAGTACGGGGATTAATCAAAATATTCAATATTTATATATTCAAATATTTATTCATTTCATATGTGAATACATTAACCAGCAGAATGCCTGTGTTCTAATTATTTCTAAAGATTTTTAATGAATGCTTATTGTCTGATACACAAGAAATAACACTCTTTTTATCGTTAAAAAATGATATTTCACTTTGCCCACACCGTTAAAGTCACTGATAATGCGTCCGTTCGTAAATTCAAAATGGCGTAATCTAATATATGCTAAATTTATTTGTTGGCCTTGATATATACACAGGGCTTTTGTTATTACTTGCTCTGGCATTTGTGTTGTTCTACGAAGCAATCAATGGTTTTCATGATACGGCGAATGCGGTGGCAACCGTTATTTATACTCGTGCCATGCAACCACAACTTGCTGTGGTGATGGCGGCATTTTTTAACTTTTTTGGCGTGTTATTGGGCGGACTTAGCGTTGCCTATGCCATTGTCCATATGTTACCAACCGATTTGCTGCTGAATATGGGGTCAACTCACGGTCTGGCGATGGTCTTTTCCATGCTGCTGGCGGCGATTATCTGGAACCTGGGAACGTGGTTCTTTGGTTTACCGGCCTCCAGTTCGCACACCTTGATTGGTGCGATTATCGGCATCGGTTTAACCAACGCGCTGTTAACCGGCTCATCGGTGATGGATGCGTTAAACCTGCGTGAAGTGACCAAAATTTTCTCCTCGCTGATTGTTTCCCCTATCGTCGGCCTGGTCATTGCGGGAGGCCTGATATTCCTGCTGCGACGCTACTGGAGCGGAACGAAAAAGCGTGACCGTATTCACCGCATTCCGGAAGATCGCAAAAAGAAAAAAGGCAAACGTAAGCCGCCATTCTGGACGCGTATTGCGCTGATTGTTTCCGCTGCGGGCGTGGCGTTTTCGCACGGCGCTAACGACGGGCAGAAAGGGATCGGCCTGGTGATGCTGGTACTGGTGGGGATTGCCCCTGCTGGCTTCGTCGTCAATATGAACGCGTCCGGCTATGAAATTACCCGTACCCGCGATGCCGTCACCAACTTCGAACACTACCTGCAACAGCATCCTGAACTGCCGCAGAAGTTGATTACGATGGAACCTCCATTGCCTGCGGCATCTACTGATGGCGCGCAAGTGACGGAGTTTCACTGTCATCCGGCAAATACCTTTGATGCTATTGCGCGCGTTAAAACGATGCTGCCAGGCAATATGGAAAGTTACGAGCCGTTAAGCGTGAGTCAGCGCAGCCAGCTGCGCCGCATTATGCTGTGCATCTCTGATACCTCCGCGAAGCTGGCGAAACTGCCAGGCGTCAGTAAAGAAGACCAGAACCTGCTGAAAAAACTTCGCAGCGATATGTTAAGCACCATTGAGTACGCTCCGGTGTGGATCATCATGGCGGTAGCACTGGCGCTCGGCATTGGCACCATGATTGGCTGGCGTCGTGTAGCGATGACCATCGGTGAGAAGATTGGTAAGCGCGGCATGACGTATGCGCAAGGCATGGCGGCACAAATGACGGCGGCAGTGTCTATCGGTCTTGCCAGTTATATTGGGATGCCCGTCTCCACAACACACGTCCTCTCGTCTGCAGTTGCAGGGACGATGGTGGTGGACGGCGGTGGGTTACAGAAAGAGGGTGATGCGGTTTCCGGCGGCGTAACGTTGCGGAGGAAATAACATGTTACGCGATAAATTTATTCACTATTTTCAGCAATGGCGTGAACGCCAGTTAAGCCGTGGCGAACACTGGCTGGCACAACACCTGGCGGGGCGTTCTCCGCGTGAAAAGGGCATGTTACTGGCAGCGGTGGTGTTCCTGTTTAGCGTCGGATATTACGTCCTCATCTGGCAGCCGTTGAGCGAACGGATTGAGCAACAGGAGACAATATTGCAGCAGCTGGTGGCGATGAACACCCGACTGAAGAACGCCGCGCCGGATATTATTGCAGCGCGAAAATCTGCCACAACAACGCCTGCGCAGGTATCGCGGGTCATCAGTGACAGTGCTTCCGCGCACTCGGTGGTCATCAGGCGGATAGCCGATCGTGGGGAGAATATTCAGGTCTGGATAGAACCTGTGGTGTTTAATGACCTGCTGAAATGGTTAAACGCACTGGATGAAAAATATGCGCTGCGGGTGACACAAATTGATGTCAGTGCTGCTGAGAAGCCTGGGATGGTGAATGTGCAGCGGCTGGAGTTTGGACGGGGGTAAAGTATCAGGAGATTAATATCAATAAAATTACTCTCGTTAACGTGGCGAGAGTAATTCCCCCAGACTTTATAAGCTAATTTTTTTCGTGAAGGTTATTGTCAGATCCAAAAGCAAAAACCCGCCTTGTGGGCGGGTTCTTAAGAATTAGTGGTGCCGGACTCGGAATCGAAGAATGCTTCTATCATGTTGATATTATTTTATTTTGTTTGGTTTGGTGAAATATGTACCCTCTTTTGTACCCGCAGTCCCTTTTGATATCGAAAGGGAATCAAACTCGGGGTCAGGCTGAGAGCACAGAAGGAAAGTGCCTGGCTATTATATCGTTAATTCTGTCAATCAGCTCCAGCCTTTTGAAAGTGATGTGTGCAGATCCACCCTTCTTAAAGTATTTAATGATGAACATCTCATCTTCATAGCGTCCTTTACCCTGAACGGACTGTATGTGGTCATCCAGATTAATGGTGATATTCCCTCGGTTGTCGGGGATCGGTTTACCGCTGAGCAGATGCAACATTCTTTCCAGGTCAGCCAGGCGATCTGCCTGCATTCCACTGATAAGATGAAATCTATGGTCACCCCCGTTTTTGCAACACTGATTTTTGATTAATGGTTGGCTTGCTTAAATCTATCCGGCGTCTCTGTGGGCAAGGATGCCCGCGCCCCGATGAGTTCCGCACCTGATAATCCTAAAAATCCCCTCGGCTTCAGTGAGCCATTTCATCTGTTAGGTTTTTAATCAGGTCGATTTGCCGTTCATGTCATCAATAATCAGTCTTCGCAAAACCAGAAAGGTAACTTGTATCTTATTGTTTAAAATAAACTAATTGAGTTATATCAGCATCTATATCAGGCCTGATATTCTTTTTTCTGAGTAGTGATTGCCCAGGCAATTCGAGCCAGTTTATTTGCCAGAGCGCAGGTAACCACATTCGAATGCTTCTTGTTGAGTTGCTCCCGAACCCACTCAGCAAGTTTTCCATGCTTGCGTTCAAGTCGCATTATGAATGAGCGGGCACACTGAACCAGTAACCGGCGTAAATTTTTATCACCTCGCTTACTGATACCCAACAGAGTCGATTTTCCTCCAGTGCTATACTGCCGGGGAACAAGTCCTGTGGAAGCTGCAAAATCCCTGCTGCATGAGAACTGTTTCCCGTCACCAAGTTGCGACGATAGTAAGCTGGCAGTAATCGGACCAACACCAGGAATTGTCATAATGCGCTGAGCGGTATCATCAGCGTTGATTGACTGACTTAATTCTGATTCCAGCTCTGCTATTTGCTCAACAAGGTAAAAGTAGTGGGTATGCAACCTCACCAAAAGGCGGCTCAGATATTCGGGGATTTCGTGTTCAGCCAACACGAGAGACAACCGTTTTATTACAGCATCACCTATCGGCAGGCTGATTCCAAATTCCAGCAAGAAACCGTGGATCTGGTTGGTTGTTTTCACCTTATCTCTGATGAGCGATTCTCTGACCCGGTGTAACGCCCTCATGGCCTGCTGGGTCTCAGTTCTTGGCTGGACAAAACGCATTGATGGTCGTGAAGCCGCTTCGCATATGGCTTCTGCATCAACAAAATCATTCTTATTACTTTTGACAAACGGGCGAACGAACTGTGGAGAAATCAGCTTAGTTTCATGCCCAAAATCAGAGATACAGCGAGCCATAAAGTGTGCACCCGCACAGGCTTCCATTACAACAACTGAGGGCGGACATGTCGCCAGAAACTGCATCAGTTTAGTACGGGTAAATTTTTTACGCAGAAGAGCCTTACCAGACTTG
>OGWT01000027.1_pt1 | contig 85423 bp, 84 predicted proteins | sample 1576101 | NCBI WGS metagenome assembly OGWT01 (sample SAMEA3541481, study PRJEB24748) | human gut metagenome | biome: human gut; feature: human-associated habitat; material: faeces | place: China | collected 2012 | reverse complement strand
AGGAGATTGTAAAGCTTCTTGCAGACGGAAGAAAGCGCAAGGAGAAAAATTTAAAGGAAAATCTCAGCAGAAAAGCAGGTTCAGATGAGTCCGGTGAAGCTAAAGAGAATTCCGGGGACAAATCAAAGAAAGTAAAGTCAGATGATACGAAAAAATAGATTTAAAACGGAGGGCAATGAGATATGAAATGTAATAAATGCGGCGGAGAAAATGCGGCTGATGCAAGATTCTGCGTTTTCTGCGGAAATCAGTTTGAAGCGGAAAATCAGAATGTGAATTCGGGAAACGAATATCAGCAGTATCAGCATTATGCAACCGATAATGAAAACCAGGGTGAAAACTTTTATACACAGGCAGACCAGCCTAACGGTCAGCCCTACAATCAGCAGTATAATCAGCCCTATAATAACTATAACGGTTATAACAATAATTATAATAATTTTGGCATGATGCCTCCTTCGGATTACGAAAGAGAAAACAGCACCGCCAAAACCCTTGGTGTGTTATCAATAATTATAGGAATAATTTCCATTTTATTTGTCGCTTTTACTGTGTTTATAGGAGTCAATTATGGCGCCATTGCAGCCTTTGTTCTTGCAATAGGCGCAGTTGTCAAGGCAAAGCCGGGATGTTTTAAAGGATTAAAAACAGCAGCAGTGATAATATCCGTCATAGCTTTGGGATTATCGGTTCTCTTTTCATTTATGGGAAATATCCTGTTTAAAATGGGAGATTATCCTGAACTTCAGGAATTTTACGGCGATTATTACAATGATTTTTACGATGATTTCTATAACGATTTCGGAGACGGATCACAGGATGATTTTCTCGGAGGCTTTGATGAAAACGCCGGAAACGGAGAATTAGTCTGAAATAGCTTTAAATTCTGATCTTTTACCCTGTCCGTGTTTATAATGCCTTGACAATAAAGGGAGGATAGGGTAACATTAATTTTTAGATTATTGATTGCTAAGGGGAATGAAATTATGCTTTCAAACAAAGAAAAAACCATGGAAAAAATAGTTTCTCTCTGCAAGGGCAGAGGTTTTGTCTATGCCGGAAGTGAAATTTACGGCGGACTTTCAAATACATGGGATTACGGTCCTTTGGGCGTTGAGTTTAAGAACAACGTCAAAAAGGCATGGTGGAAAAAGTTTGTTCAGGAAAATCCCTACAACGTAGGTCTTGACAGCGCAATACTTATGAATCCTCAGACATGGGTTGCATCAGGTCATGTAGGCGGCTTCTCCGATCCTCTCATGGACTGCAAAGAGTGCAAAACCCGTCACAGAGCCGATAAGCTTATTGAAGATACAGGTGTAAATCCTGCCGGCTGGACTTTCGAGCAGATGTCCGATTACATTAAGGAAAACAATATTGTATGTCCTTCCTGCGGTAAGTGCAATTTCACTGATATCCGTAAGTTCAACCTTATGTTTAAAACATTCCAGGGCGTAACAGAGGATGCTAAAAACGAGCTCTATCTTCGTCCCGAAACCGCACAGGGAATTTTTGTAAACTTCCCCAACATTCAGAGAACTACAAGAAGAAAGATTCCTTTCGGTGTCTGCCAGATCGGTAAATCTTTCAGAAATGAGATTACTCCCGGTAACTTTACATTCCGTACAAGAGAGTTTGAGCAGATGGAGCTTGAATTCTTCTGCAAGCCCGGTACTGAGATGGAATGGTTCCGTTACTGGAAAGATGCATGTAAGAACTGGCTTCTTTCTCTTGGTATAAGAGAAGAAGATATGAAGCTCCGTGACCATGAGCAGGAAGAGCTTTCACACTATTCAAATGCTACTACTGATATAGAGTTTCTCTTCCCCTTCGGATGGGGTGAGCTTTGGGGTGTTGCAAGCCGTACAGATTTCGACCTTACACAGCATCAGAATACATCCGGTAAGAGCCTTGAGTACTTTGATCAGACTACAAACGAAAAATATATCCCCTATGTTGTTGAGCCTTCACTCGGTGCAGACCGTGTAGCTCTTGCATTCCTCTGCGAAGCATACGACGAAGAGGTTGTAGATGCTGAAAAGGGCGATACAAGAGTTGTGCTCAGACTTCATCCTGCACTTGCTCCCATGAAAGCAGCAGTGCTTCCTCTTTCAAAGAAGCTTAATGAGGGTGCAGGCAAGGTTTACGAGATGCTTTCAAAGAAGTTTATGGTAGAGTATGACGATGCCGGATCAATCGGTAAGCGTTACCGCCGTCAGGACGAAATAGGAACTCCTTTCTGCATTACCTATGACTTTGACAGCGAGAATGACGGATGTGTAACTGTCCGTGACCGTGACACAATGGAGCAGGTAAGACTTCCCATTGACAGCCTTGTTTCTTACATCGAAGAAAAGCTTGAGTTCTGATTTATTCTCTATCAGAATAAAAACGGGACAAAATATTAATAAGTTATTATAAATATGAATAAAAAAGCTCTAATAATTACAAAATGTAATTATTGGGGCTTTTTTTGTTACCAAAACTTAATTTTATTGTAATTGGTTTGTGGTTTTATATAGGCGGTAAATGGAATATAATAGACACAACAAAGAACAGAAGAAAAAGGAGCGACAGACATGAGAGAATTTATAGCTGAAAATAAACAGGCAGTAATTTCATTTGCAGTACTTTCAGTATTGGTACTGGTAACAGTAAGCATAGCATTATTTGCAAACGAGGTCACTCCATCAGCAATAATGACCCTTTAATAGGGATTACCCTTTCATAATACACTTTCATTTTTTCCTCCATTAATTTTTTACAACAAAGAACCGGCAATGCTTATGGCACTGCCGGTTTTTTTGAAAATTTTTAAAAAGATAGCAGGACTTTAGGACTAAAACTTAAAAATAGTAATCATGATTTAAAAGAGGTGTTGTATAAATGAGAAACAGATTTTTAAAATTAGCAGTTCTCATAGGCGGAATAGGCCTGTTAATAATTTTAGGTGTTATTTTATCTAAAACGGCTTATCCGAATTTGTTTTTCAGCATTGGTACTTTTGCGGGACTTATTCTTGTTTTTGTAAGTGTAGGACTTTTAATTATGGGCTGGTCAAAAGACCTGTATGATGATATCAAGAAGAAGTGATTCATTCTTCCGATTATTGCTTTTACATATTTTAAATATTATAATTAAAATAAATTATTGTTTATTTCTGAGAGTATAAAGCGTTAAAATTTTGATGAATGCCATTTCTGTGGAAGAATAATACGAACTTCCCCGAATATCTGCAATATGATTTCGGACTGACGAAATAATGTTATATAACAAAACTGATGACGAAAGGAAAATCTGTTATGGCTGATAAGTTAGAACTTAAATTTGAATATGAGCTCAGAGATAAAGTGCTCCGTGGCAAAAAAGAATGCAATTATAACGCAACTCGCTTTAACCAGATGCTTGCAAAATATGGCGGGGTAGAAACTGCAAAACGATTGATTGCAATGGGAATATCTACGGGAAATCCGTCGGATGGTTTTACAACGCTTTGCCTGTGTGAGCGATTAGACTTGACTATGGAAGAATCTGTATGTAAGCCTGAATATAGGGATTTATTTACAGCAGAAGAAATAGATTACTGCAGCAAACTTTTGGGAGAGAAGAAATGAAAGAAAAAATAACGGAAGTAGTAGCAGCTCTTATTTGGGATAAGGATAAATTTATGATCTGTCAGCGTCCCCCTCACAAAGCAAGCGGAATGCTGTGGGAGTTTGTCGGCGGTAAAGTGGAACCGGGTGAAACCAAGGAACAGGCGCTCATAAGAGAATGTAAGGAAGAACTTAATATTACCCTTGAAGTGGGAAATTCATTTATGGACGTGACTCACGAATATCCAGATATAACGGTTCATCTGACACTGTTTGACGCTGTTATACGAGAAGGTTTTCCGCAAAAGCTTGAACACAACGACATCCGCTGGATTACCGTAGATGAAATTGATAAATACGATTTTTGTCCGGCGGATGAGATGATTTTAGAGAAATTAAAAAGAGTTGTCCGCTGATGATCGGATTGTCGGTAATGAGTTTTATATATAGGTAAAAATACTCATGGCAGAATAAAATTATATGATAATTACTTAAAACAGAGGTGTCATTATGCTTGCTTATACATATATTGAGCAGGAAAAATTTGAACTCATCGACAAGCCGAAACCGGTTATTTCAGATGAGCGGGATGCAATTGTAAAAGTTACTATGGCAAGTATTTGTTCCAGTGACTTGCATATAAAGCACGGCAGTGTGCCCAGGGCTGTACCGGGAATTACAGTGGGGCATGAGATGGTCGGTATTGTCGAACAGGTGGGAAAAGCAGTAACCACTGTGAAGCCAGGCGACCGTGTAACTGTGAATGTGGAGACTTTTTGCGGAGATTGCTTTTTCTGTAAAAACGGCTGGGTAAACAACTGTACCGATAAAAACGGAGGCTGGGCGCTGGGATGCCGCATTGACGGCGGACAGGCTGAATATGTCCGTGTGCCCTATGCGGATCAGGGGCTTGATAAAATACCTGATTCTGTTACAGATTTACAGGCACTGCTTGTGGGGGATGTACTTGCGACAGGATACTGGGCAGCGAATATATCTGAAATCAAACATGAAAATACAGTATTGATTATCGGAGCGGGACCTACGGGACTTTGCACTCTCCAATGTGTGAGTCTGCATCAGCCGAAGCGGATAATCATCTGCGATGTGGATGAAAGCCGCCTCGCCTTTGTCCGTGAACATTATTCCGATGTGCTGACGGTTACCCCTGACAAGGTTAAAGAATTTGTGCTCTCTCACAGTGACCACGGCGGCGCAGATGTTGTGCTGGAAGTGGCAGGAAGTAATGACACATTCTGTATGGCGTGGGAATGTGCAAGACCCAATGCCATTGTAACGATAGTTGCCCTTTATGACAGTCCGCAGACCTTGCCGCTGCCTGAAATGTACGGAAAAAATCTGACCTTCAAAACCGGCGGTGTGGACGGATGCAACTGTAAGGAAACTTTGGACCTTATTGCCAAGGGAAAGATAGATACAGTTCCTCTCATTACACATACTGTACCACTCAGGGATATTGCCAGAGGCTATGAACTCTTTGAAGCAAAGCGTGATGGTGTAATTAAGGTAGCGGTTACAATTGATTAATAAAATGATGTAGTTATAAAAACAGGTAAACGGATTTTAAAATGGCAGGATTATTTGTTTATTAAAGGAAGATATAGAGATTTTTGTTGTCACCTTATGTACAATGGAAAATCTTAATTTCAGACCAATTGAACAGGCAAAATTTCCTGCGCTAAAAGACTTTTCAATGAGATGTAAATGAGCAAAGTTAAACTATTATGTTTGCAGTTATCATGTGCTTTGGGATATTATAGAGTCAGCAAAATAGAAAACACCAAATTCAGTAAAAGGCGATTTTACAAAATCAGCACCAAATTAATTTGAAAGGAATGGTTATAATGTATTTTAACTCATCCACTGGTGAAGTCGTTCCGGTGTTTTTTATAGTTGCGTTTGCAGCAGTAATAATTTTATGTGTTGCTATTGTACTTGCACGGTGGATAAAAAATAGTTTTTCCCCAAAAGTTAGCGTCAAAGCTCAGATCGTGGAAAAGAATATAGATGAGACCCATTTTCGCAGGCACCGAGATACGTTTGGATACAGAATCACTACCGCTTATTCTTACCGTGTTACATTCTTGACGGAAAGAAATGAACTGATAGATTTATATGTCAAAAAACTTGAGTATAATAAACTTAAAAAAGGAAGAAAAGGGAAACTCGCATATCAGGGTACAAGATATTTAGGGTTTGAAAGTTTGAGACGAAGCAAAAATGAGGATACAGCAAATGGGTAAAGCTAACAATAAAAGAAAAAGGCTTTCTGTTGCAAACTTTTTGTTTGGTATTATATTCTTTTGCGGTGCAATATATTTGTTGGTTAATGGTTTTTCAAATTATATTGAAAGAGCCAAGCAAGGAGACTGGCTAGAAACAGGGGCTGTTGTAATTTCCGTCAACGAATCTACTGAAAACAGCGGTGTCGGATTAAGGCATACAACATATCGAACAGTTTACGATGTTGAATATCAGTATGATGTAGACGGAAACAAGTACATAGGTACTATATATCATTCTTCTGACAAAAAAGAAGTGGGAGAGATTTTTAAGATAAAATACAATCCTGCCGATCCTAATAAATCAACCCATCAATTGGAAGAGGACGGCGGATATATACTAACGGGAATATTAGGACTTGTTTTAATCGGAGCAATCGGATTACTGCTGATGTTTTCATTTTTTTGTGATATTAAAAAGAAACATAAGGATACTGCCAGACACTCCAATAAAAAATAATAAATGTGGAAAGGTTTTCATATCCAAATTCAATTTAATTCAGTATATTTTGTTTTATGTTTTTTCTTTCTACAGTCATATTATATTCTGTTTTAAGAATGTCAACGATTTCCTTTTGGCTGAGCATGTGATCTTCATCGGTGTATTTTACTTAAAGCATAGAGGCGCAGGTGGCTGCAAAAGTTTAGTTTTTTAAATCAACATCATGAATCATGGTAAAAAGAGCTCTGATGTGATAAAATAAAGGTATGGCGAAAACAGCGTCAGCCGTAGTACGTCATATCGTGTTTCTTTTCGTTCAGGAGAAATGCGCAGTCCTTGTACGCCTACCAAAATGCAGAGACGAACAAGGTTGCGTTTTGCGAACTGAAGAGAGCTGTAAAAGTTGTATTACGTGCCGTTTTTACTACGCTAAATAGACAAACATCTATGTAGAGAGGCGTAGATTTATGTCGAAAACGGAAATTTAATTTGTAAAAATCATACAAAAACATAGAGATATAAAGACTTATAATGAGGTATAATGCATGATAAATGTAATTTTTGTCTGCCACGGCAATATCTGCCGCAGTCCGATGGCTGAATTTGTATTAAAGGATATGGTTGAAAAAATGGGGCTTAAGGATAAGTTTAATATTGAATCTGCCGCCACAAGCCGTGAGGCACTTGGAGAACCGGTTCACAGAGGGACGAGGAAAATTCTCGCTGAGCACGGAATTTCCTGTGACGGGAAATATGCCGTGCAGCTTAAAGCGTCCGATTATGATAAATATGATTTTATAATCGCAATGGATAGCTATAATATTGAAAACATAAAATATATTATTCCTGAGGATCCGGAGAGCAAAATTTCGAAGCTTCTTTACTTCACCGATGAGCCGGGAGATATAAGTGACCCGTGGTATACGGGGGATTTCAAAAGAACATGGCAAGATATTACAAAAGGATGCAAAGGTTTTCTTGACTTTTTATCTCAGGCGGATTATATTTAATGCTGACCCTGCCTTTCGGGGCGGGGTTATTTTTATGTAAAAAATCTTTTCATTACGGAGAGCTTTATGAGTATCAGAAACAATTTTTCTCACACAGTAAACGCCTGTTATCTGGCGTCGATTTCTCAGGCGGCAATAGTAAATTTTTTGCCCCTGCTGTTTCTCACCCTTCAAAAGGACTATGGAATTTCTTTTGAGCAAATTTCCCTTTTAGTTACGGTAAACTTCGGAATACAGCTTTTAACCGATTTAATATCTGCAAAATTTGTTGATAAAATCGGTTACCGTACAGCGGTGATGACAGCCCATGTTTTATGTTCACTGGGCCTTTTAGGTCTTGCTTTTATTCCGGATATTTTGCCGACTCCGTATATAGGGTTCTGCCTTTGTGTAGGAGTGTATGCCGTAGGCGGAGGACTTCTGGAAGTTATTACAAGCCCCATAGTAGAGGCTTGTCCCAGTGATAAAAAGGATGCAGCTATGAGCATGCTTCACTCATTCTATTGCTGGGGATGTGTTTTGGTAATTGTGGCAAGTACGATTTTCTTCTCTGTTTTCGGTATTGAAAATTGGAAAATCCTTGCCTGTCTGTGGGCGGTGCTTCCCCTTGCCAACTGTATTTACTTTGCCTTTGTTCCTATTAACAGAACCGTTGAGCAGGAAAAGGCTATGTCCATTACCGATCTTTTCAAAAACAAAGTCTTTTGGGTTCTGTGCCTACTTATGGTGTGCTCAGGAGCTTCGGAGCTTGGCATGAGTCAGTGGGCATCCGCTTTTGCCGAGGCGGGTCTCGGAGTTTCAAAAACCGTAGGTGATCTTGCCGGTCCCTGTGTTTTTGCAATACTCATGGGTCTTGCAAGACTCTTTTACGGAAAATTCAGCGAAAAAATACGTCTGGGTACCTTTATGTTTTTAAGCTCTGTTCTGTGTATTTTCAGTTATCTGCTTGCATCCCTTTCGTCAAATCCCATACTGGGTCTTATGGGATGCGGACTTTGCGGATTATCCGTTGGAATAATGTGGCCGGGAAGTATCAGCATGGGTGCAAAGGCTCTGCCTACCGGTGGAACCGCACTTTTTGCACTTCTTGCCCTTGCAGGTGATGTTGGCTGCTCCATAGGTCCTTCTGCAATCGGAATTGTTTCCGAAATCCGTGGAGAGGATCTCAAAGCGGGAATTCTTGCGGGAATCATATTCCCCATAGTGCTTATTGTGGGAATTATAATCTGCCTGAAGATGTGGAAAAAGAAAACCGGCGAAAGAATTTAAAGGGGATAGAATAATGGCTTTTATACCTTTTGATATGGAAACATACAGCCGACGTGAACACTATGAGCATTACAAAAACAATGTACCCTGTACATATTCCATGACTGCCAATGTGGATATAACGGGACTAAAAGAAAAAGCGGCTGAGAGAAACGTAAAATTTTATCCTGCTCTTATATATGTAATAGCAAAAGCTGTGAACGCAAGAGAGGAGTTCAGAACCTGCCACGATAAAAATGGCGTTCTGGGCTATTATGATGTACTTCATCCCACATACACCGTATTTGATAAGAAGAGCGAGACTTTTTCATCCCTTTGGACTCAGTATGATGAAGATTTCCACACTTTCTGCAAAAATGCGGAAAATGATATAACCGCTTTTACTGGTAGAGGTTTTCTTCCCCAGAATGATGCACCGGAAAATCTTCTGAATATATCTGCTATTCCGTGGAGATCTTTCACTGGCTTTAATCTTAATCTTCCCCTGGGACATGAATTTTATCTGCCTATTTTTACGGCGGGAAAATATTTCACGGAAAACGGCAAAACTTTTATTCCCTTGTCCGTTCAGGTGCACCATGCAGTATGTGATGGATTTCATGTTTGCAGATTTCTTGACGATATAGAGAATATAGTGAAAACGCTTTAATAAAAAATAAAGGCTGAAAGGGATTAATTCCTTTCAGCCTTTTTATTTTAAATGAAGTTACTGAATTTTCAGTTTGAAATTTGTCACCACATAAAACGGAATCTTTTCAGAGAGCTTAAGACGTTTATAATAATATTTTTCAAATTCATCAAGGGAGAGCCCCCATTCGCTCAGCTGTCTGAAACCAAACTTTCTCGAAAGGGCAAAAAACTCATCGGCGGCTTTTCTTTTGCCTTTGATATCACGGGAAAGCTCCAGCATTTTTGCATACAGTACCGGGATTTTTGCCTTTTTCACTCTGTCGAGATATTCCTCATTTTCAGCACGGTATTCGGCACGTGCAAAAATGTTGAGATATTCTCTTATATTCTCAGTGGAAAGATAATCATGAGCGTGCTGAATGGGGAAATCGTAAATTCCCAGTTCTTTCTGAGCTTTAATAAGCTCACGGGAACAGCGGTTCATATATGTGGCTATCAAAGGAGCTGCTTTGCCGTAGTATGCGGCGAGATAGCGGTTTATGAATTCTTCTGCATTCATTTCGGAGCCGTCCCAAAGCAGACGGGAAAGGAGATAGGTTCTCAAATCAGCCATTTCGTCGTTTTCCTCACGGGAACCCTGATGGAAAATTCCCTGTACGTTGTTGTCCTCATAGAAACGCTGATTTTCTCTTTGAACGGTAAAATTCGGGAAAGGCAGAATAAGATGTTTAAAGTTTACAACATAGTCCCATATGATTATGTGATCGCATATTTCCTTCCAGCCTTCAAGAAAGCTTTTGAAATCTGCTGAGCCCTTTGTACCTCCTTCATAATATGAGGAAGCCTGACTTCCCGGCATGGCGCAAAGTTTTATGGCGACGTTTTTCTCTGCTTTGAGAGTTTTGGGCGGACGGATTGTGTTGTGGTATGCGAGGGTAGAAATTATTTTGTCGGGGAATTCCCTTGCAAGTTTGTTGATAAAGGGCAGAAGCGTGCCCATGCCGGAGCCTTCTCTTTTGTTTGCTTCACGGCATTTGGGACATGTACAGCCTTCCTGTACAGCCCAGCTGTCCATTACGCTGAAATCCCAGTACTTGCACTGTGGATTTTCTTCTATCTTTTTGGCAAGGCGTTCTCTTACGATTTCATATACTTCGGGGTTTGAAAGGCATAAAAGCGCCTCATGACCTGGTCTTATTTTGCCTACCTTATCGCCTTTTTTGGCATAGTATTCCGGATGATCAGCATAGAACTCTTCCGGAGGAACAAAGCTCCAGTAGGTGTGGCACCAGTTGCCCCAGCCGATAAATTCAATGCGTTCTCCGTCCTTGTTATCACCTATGCCGTTGAGGCGAAGTTTTTCGTGCCATGGGAAATAAAGAGCCTCATGAGTATATACGCTTCTCCACTGCATTTTAGGCTCAAAGATTTTGTTGGGAGGGGAAAGACGTGCGGCGTTTAGCTTGGGGATATAGTTTGCGTTGTGTGCAAGCCACATGCAGCCGAGATATTCTTCGAGGAATCCGTAAATTCCGTAGACCGTTCTTATTTCATCCAGAGCGTAAAGATAGATTGAACTACCCTCGGACATAATGCTGAAACCGTTTTCTGACGGCACAGCTTTAATACCTCTGTTTGTTTCTCCAATTACTATTTCATGGGTGTGAACTTCCTTTTCATCAGTGAAAAGAGGAAATTCAGCTCCTGACATTTCTTCCAGAATTTTTTTCATATCCATGGCGGTATCACGGATTTTTTCATCTGCGCCGTCTGGAATTATGATTACATAATCGGTTTTTGAGTTTTCAAAAAGTACAATTTCATTTTCTTTATGGGAATACATTTCCTTGGCAAATTTTTTGTCAAAGTCGAGATCCGGGCATAACCTTAGAATTTCTCCGAACATAGTTTTCTCCTTTATAATAAAAGATATTGTTTACATAAAATGTTATCAGAATAATTCCTGCACCGCAATTCGAAAAAGGGGCAAAGATTCAGCTTATCCAATGTGTAATGCGGATAGAAAAAATATCATTTTCAGCAGTTACGCTTTTTATGGCAGTGATTACATAAAAGGAGCAAATTTTTCAGCAGTACCGTTAGAAGTTGTTCCTTTACTTAATCTGATGCTGTGTGATATAATTACAAAAAGTAATATTTGTACGGAAAGGTGAAAAAAATGAAAAAAGTTATTTCTATATTGTCGGCATTGGTTTTAATTTTTGCTTTGGGCGGATGCGGTTCATCTGAAAATGAAGCTGATTTTTTAGGTAAATATACCTTAAAAAGTGTTGTGAACTTAGGTACAGTAGAAGAAAACAGCACAGACAAGATAAAAGTTTCATATACAATTACAATTAACGGCAGCGCAGAGGATATAGCTAATGTGAAAAAGCAGAAGGTTCTTGTAACTGAAGAAACTGAGAAACTTCTTATTGAGCAGGGTGAAGAAACTGTAGAAAACAGCGGCTCTGAAATCAATATAAAGGGTTCCATGATATTTGACACTTCAGGAAAAAGCATAGATGAAATCAACAGTATGGAGTTTATACAAGGTGTAGAAATTGCAGATAAAGACGGCAATACAGGCACAGTTAATCTGTAAATTCCTAATTTGACAAAAAAATAAGCCTATGCTAACATGAGCACAGGAGGTGCTTTTATGAAAAAAGTTTTGGCACTTATTTGCGGCGTTGCTCTTATTTTTGCACTTGCCGGATGCGGTGACAGTGCAAATGGTGGAGCAGGTAATTCTTCATCTGTCAATACCGATGAAAATTCACAGCAGACCGAAAAGCATGAAAACAAGGGTTATGATTCTATTGAAATAACCGCTGATGTAGGTGCGGTTACAATTACAACAGGCGACGAGTTTTCGCTTAGAACAAAGAATATTAATGAAGCATGGCTTAAAACCGAAGAGGATGGCAAAAAATCATATAAGGTAACATATTCTCCCGATGTTTCTACTTCCTCCCAGACAGGAGGCTCAACCCATGAGCTGATTCTCACTATTCCTGAGGATGACTGTCCCGAAGAAATAATCATCACAATGGGAGCGGGATATCTTAAAGCCAATGGCCTTAAATGCGAGAATATATGTATAAATCAAAGTGCCGGTGCAGTAAAGATTAACGGACTTACAGCTGATGCAGGTGATTTCAGATGCGGCGCAGGATATTTCAATGTTGAAAATCTCAAAATCGAGGATAAGCTCGATATAACCGGTGGAATGGGATATTGCGACGTAAGTGGTGCATTCGGCGAAGATATAACAATCAACGGTGGAGTTGGTGCAATGCGTCTTGATATGGCCGGTTCAAGGGATGATTACGCAATCACTGCCAATACACCTACACGTGTTTTGTACGTTGACCACTCTGTGTATAATTCTACCAGTGAAGATACTGATTCTTCCAAAGGCAAAATAACAGTCGATGGCGGAATAGGCAGAATAGATATCAATTTCGCAGGCTGATCTATTTTAAAAGATTATATTTTCATAATAAAAACGGTGTTCGGAGTAGTCTTCCGGACACCGTTTTTTATGATATTATTTCTTTGCTGCTTTTTTATTTTTGAGCTTTTCGTTCATAAAATAAATCTTGCTGCCGATATCACGGAAGAACTTCTCAACCTTTGAAGCAAAGATTTCAAACTTTGTAAAGGTAGGAACGCCGCCGTTTTCGCAGTAAGCAGTGATGTTTTGAATATATGGAACACTGCGGCAGGAGGTTATTTTAACCTTTATTCCCTTTGCCTCAATTGGGGCAAAAAGCGCAAGCTTTCTGAAACCGATTATTGTGCCTGAATAGATTTTCTTTTCGCCGCTGTCTGTGAGAGCGTATATTTCAAAGTTTTCCACACGCTGTGAAAAATCGCACTGCTCTTTTAAGGCAACCTTGTCTATTACAGAGGGCTTTTCAAAATTCAGTGTTATTGTGTAGGAATCCTTTTCCTCGGCGGGAGAGTATGCACTCTCGTCGTCAGCGGTTATGTTTTCACACTGGAAACCATCCTTTGCAGTATCAGCGGAAACAGAAGAAACCTTTACCGGATATTTAAAGGCATTTTCTATGGCCTCGCCAAGCTCTGCAAGACGTTTGACGTCATTTTCAGCCAAAAGTCCCTCTTTTGAGGGTGGAGCGTTAAGAAGCAGAAGGCTGTTGCCCCAAACTGAAGTGTAGTAAATATTGAGAAGATTATTAAGGCTTCTTACCTTGCTGTCCTCTCTCTTATGGTAGAACCAGCCGGGACGCACTGAAACGTCAACTTCGGCGGGATACCAGATAAATTCGTCGTATGGAGCGAGAGCCGCACGGCTGCCAATGTCATCTTTAATAGTATCGGAGCTCTGCATTTTTTCTCCGTCCTCATCCTGCTGGCTCTTTGCGGCAATGTTCTGTGTGCTGAACTGGAATTTAGGTACTACATTCCATTCGCTTTCACGGGCATATCCGCCCTCGTTGCCGACCCAGCGGACATCGGGTCCGCAGTTTGAAATACAGACGTTTGGCTGAAGCTCACGGACAGTATTATAAATTCTGTCAAAATCATATTCCTGCTTTGACTTTCCGTCCATATGTGCTCCGCAGGCTCCGTCAAGCCATACGCAGAAAATATCACCGTAACGGGTTAAAAGCTCTGTAAGCTGCTGGATGTAAAAATCATTGTATTTTTCAGTACCGTAATAATCGCTGTTTCTGTCCCAGGGGGAAAGATATACGCCAAATTTAAGGCCGTACTTTTTGCAGGAATCGCTGACTTCCTTTACAACGTCGCCCTTTCCGTTTTTGTAGGGACTGTTTTTAACGGAATATTCCGTTGTGTCCGTAGGCCAAAGGCAGAATCCGTCATGATGTTTACAGGTGAGTATTACACCTTTTGCTCCGGCTTTTTTTATAGCCTCAACCCATTGGTCTGTGTTTTGATTTGTGGGATTGAAGGTGCTTGCCGGAGTTTTTCCGTCGCCCCATTCCTTACCTGTAAAGGTGTTCATGCCGTAGTGGAAAAATACGTTGAACCCCATTTTCTGATATTCTTTCTGTCTTTCTGAGGGAACAATGCTTATATATTTTTCTATTCGCTTATCCATATGTACACCGCCTGTTAAATTATTTAACTAACTCATAATAGTATATAGACTTTTTTACACAAGGTCAATAAACACTTTGGAAAAGAGAAAGCATCCGTCACAGAAAAAAGACGGATGCTTTTGGCTATTATGCTGTATAAATTTCTTTACCGTTTTTAATGGTTTTCACTATTTTTATTTTATCAAGGTTTTCAGAAGCTGTTTCAAGGGGATTTTCTGAAAGAATTACAAAATCTGCTTTCTTGCCTTTTGCAATGGTTCCTCTGATATCCTCTTCAAAATACTGTCTTGCGGCGTTTACGGTAACTCCCTTGAGAGCTTCGTAAACTGTTATTTTTTCATCCTCACCAAGGGTACGCCCTTTTTCTGTCTGTCTTAAAACGGCGCACTTTACAGTTTTAAGCATATCGGGAGGAGTTACGGGTGTGTCCTGGTGGAAAGTAAAGGGGAGATTATATTTAATGGCTGTTCCTACGGGGCTGAGTTTTGAAGCTCTTTGAGGACCTAAATTTTTCATATGAATTTCTCCCCAGTGTGAAATATGATATATGAAAAATGAAGGTGTGAATCCAAGCTCCGAAGCTTTTTTCAGCTGATCCTCACGGATAATCTGAGCATGGATAATAACGGGTCTGATTTTTTTAAGAGCCTCTCTGCCGGAAACACCGTGCTTTTCCTCATAGATTTTGCAGGCTTTTTCTCCGCAGCTGAGAAGCTGATCCGCTGCTGCGTCGCCGTTGCAGTGAGCTAAAAGCTGTTTTTCCTCTTCCATGGCTTTCAGAAGAGCCTCTGTTACCTGATCGTCCTTCATAGTGCCGTATCCGCAAAAATTTTCGCCCTCATAGGGCTTTGTAAGCCATGCGGTTTTGCCTTGAGGTGAGCCGTCAAGGAAAATTTTATATCCGCCGACTTTAAATGGAGCTTTATCCTTTTGGGCTTTTTCACCTAAGGCGAAAACTTCTTTTCCCGCTCCGATATCGCTGTATGCGGTTATATTAAGATACATTTCTCCGCTTTTAAGGAATCCTTTATACAGAGGAATCATTTCCTTTGCGAAAAATCCCTCCTGAACATAGGTTATGCCGTATGAAGCATAAAGTCTTTGTCCCTTGCGGCAGGCTTTAATAAAATCTTCAGCGCAGGGCATGGGCGCTTTTTTCTGGAATGTGATAAAGGCACTTTCTTCCATAAATCCGGTTACACCGTTTTCATCCCTGGCAATTTTTCCGCCTTCGGGACAGAGAGTGTTTTCATCTATGCAAAGCTCTTTAAGGGCAAGGGAACTGAAAACTCCCATATGGCCTGAAACATGCTCTATTACGACGGGATTAAATGGAGCGGCAGCGTCCAAAACTGTTTTGTCCGGGTGACATCCTTCACAGAGAAGATTCTGGTCATAGCCCTTACCTGTAATCCATGCACCTTTGGGAATATCGTTTTCTTTTATGAAATCAGAAATTCTCTTTTTGATGTCATCAAAAGACTCAGCATCCCCTAAAGGAACCTGCAAAAAGGAAAATGCAGTGGAAATAAAATGACTGTGAGGGTCGATGAATGCAGGCATCAGGGTTTGGCCTTTAAGGTCACAGAGCGAAACATCATTTCCCCCTTTGTTTTTAAGCTCTTCGAAGTTTCCGACTTCCGCTATAACGTCGTTTTCGATGAGGACTGCTTCGGGCGTCGAATTATCCTCCATTGTTATAATGCTGCCGCCGTAATAGAGAGTTTTCATTTTTATTCTCCTTTTACACCGCCTGAGCGCTGCTGTCTTCAAGATAGACTGCAAGTTTATGATAAAGCTTTTTTGCCACTTCATAGCCGTGCTCATATGCGGCCTTTAATTTATCCTTGTTTTTCTCAGCGGTTTTGATATTAAGGGGGAATTCGGGTCTTATTACAAATATATCGCCGCTTTTTTCGAGGTCGTGTATATACCGGAGTGTCTCATTATACACAATGTGTCTTTGAGCGACTGATTTTACCATTTCGGGATATTTCTTATAAGCTCTCTCAATGAGAGGCAGAGCACGTGTCTGAGCTTTGATGAATCCGTCAGGCTGGGTAAGCACAACTACATTTTTTGTGCAGCCCATTTCAATGGATTTTTTAATTGGGATTGAGTCAGCTATTCCGCCGTCAAGATATGGAATGCCGTCAAAATATACTGCCTTTGATACAAGAGGCAGTGAGCTTGAAGCCTGAACATACTCGACATCATCGATTATATCATTTACTCTTTTGTATTCTGCCTGTCCGGTAATGCAGTTAGTGACAGTTGCGTAAAATGCCGTGCCGCATTTTTTAAAAGCTTCATTATCTATGGGATAAAGCTTTTCTGGTATTTCGTGGTAAATCATTTTAGGGCCGAAAAGGTTTCCGGTTCTGATGAGATTTCTCATGCTGATAAAATCTTTGTTGTCAAGGTAGTCTACCGTAACGCTGTAAGCTCTGCCGTGCTGACCTGATAAATAGCTGCAAGCGTGGCATGAACCGGCAGAAACACCTATGCAGTTATCAAAATGTATACCTTTTTCGAGAAACAAATCACATACTCCGGCGGTAAAAACTCCTCTGAGACCGCCGCCTTCAAGAACAAGTCCTGTTTTTTCCATTCTGTAGCCTCTTTTATCTGGATTTTGTTGATTATATTTTTTTCACAGAAAATATTTTACCACAAAAAAGCAAAAATACAAATTTGCTTTACTTTCCATAAAGCAAAAAAGTGCAAAAGATTTTAATTTTTTTAAAGCGATTAGCAGAGAAATAATGTATAATTATTGCATCAATAAATATTGTACAAATTTAAAATGAGGTGTTAAAAATGAAAGAGAAGAAGAAAGTTATAGTTGCAGTTGTGGCACTTATAGCTGCTGTCTGCGTATTTGCAGGAGTTTACTATGCATTTGGACGTCCTGAGACAAGTGCGGGCAGCAAAACTGTGACAATTGAAGTTGCAGCTCCCGATTATTCCAATACACATAAAATTAAAACAGATGCTGAGTTTTTAGGTGACGCTCTTAAAGAAGAGGGTATCATTGAGGGCGAAGAAAGTCAGTACGGTCTCTTCATAACCAGTGTTGACTCAATAAAGGCTGATGATTCAAAGCAGCAGTGGTGGTGCATAACAAAGGGCGGGGCCGACGTTATGACCGGCGTAGATGTAACTCCCATAGCTGACGGCGATACCTTTGAGCTTACACTTAAGGAAGGATATTGATGAAAATTCGAGATATAGCTGTTTCGGCTTTTCTTACTGCCATACTGTATTTACAGCAGGTGGCTTTGTCGCCGCTTCCAAATATTCATCTGTGTGCACTGCTTTTGATTTTATACACCCTTTATTTTCCTAAACTTGTGTTTCCCGTAACTGCCGCTTTTATACTTCTTGAGGGTGTAACATACGGCTTCGGAATGTGGTGGATAAGTTATCTGTATACCTGGCCTCTGCTTATAGCCATTGTACTTATTTTCAGAAAAAATCAGTCAAAATGGTTTTGGGCATCAATAGGCGGAGGATTCGGCCTTATTTACGGAGCCCTCTGCGCTATTCCGTATTTGTTTGCAGGAGGTATTCCGGCAGCTGTCGCCTATTGGGTTTCAGGTATTCCCTTTGACATTCTTCACTGTTTAGGTAATTTTGCCGCAATCGTACTTTTATGGAAGCCTATGGAACGGGTATTCAAAAAGCTGGGCGGTTCTATGAAAACAGGAGTTTAAAGCAAAAAGATAATATTAATTTCCCTTGTTTTCTTCTTGAATTTACATTGAGGTTATATTATCATAATTTTGTTTTAAATCAGGTAAGAAGGTGCTTTTTTATGAATCAGAAAGAGCGTATGCTGGCAGGACTTCCCTACAAAGCCTGGCTTGACGGGCTTTCAGAAGAAAGACTGGAAAATAAAAAGAGGATATATGAATACAATCATCTCCCGCCGGAAAGATGGGATGAAATGACGAAGCTTATAAAAAATATCCTCGGCAAAACGGGAGAAAACCTCGGCATAGAGCCTCCCTTTCACTGTGATTACGGCAAGAACATAGAGGTAGGCGAAAACTTTTTCGCAAACTATAATCTTATAATCCTCGATGTGGGCAAGGTAAAGATAGGGGATAACGTAATGTTCGGACCCAATGTGTCAATTTATACTGCGGGACATCCTGTTCACCATGAGCCGAGAAATTCCGGCTATGAATACGGTATAGGTATAACTATCGGAAATAACGTGTGGATAGGCGGCAATACGGCGGTGATGCCCGGAGTTACAATCGGGGATAACTGTGTAATCGGCGGCGGAAGTGTTGTAACGAAGGATATTCCCGCTGACAGCATTGCTGTTGGAAATCCCTGCCGTGTGATACGAAAAATAACCGATGAGGATAAAAAGTATTATTACAAGGACAGGGAATTTGATGTTGATGATTATCTCGGTTCTGTCTTTGACGTTTCACAGCTGTAAGTGAAATCTTGTACATAACAAGATAAAAACGTTTTGAAAGGTGGGCTTACATGATATTATCTGATAAAACAATACTTAAAATGATGGATGAAGGCACCCTTAAAATTTCTCCCATTGAGGAAGGTCAGGTGCAGCCTGCAAGCGTTGATATACGTCTTGGAAACACTTTCAGCATAGTTAAGGATTCTCCGTCGGGAATAATCACACTGGAAAATGAGATAAAATACAAGACTATTACAACGGATACATATATTTTACTTCCCAATCAGTTTGTGCTGGCAACGACTATGGAATATTTTGATCTGCCCAATGATTTGACCGCCTTTGTTGAGGGCAGAAGTTCTCTGGGAAGAATGGGATTGTTTATACAGAATGCAGGCTGGGTAGACCCAGGTTTTAAGGGAGAAATTACCCTCGAATTGTATAACGCAAACCGCTGTGCCATTGAGCTTAAAGCCGGACGCAGAGTAGGACAGCTTGTTTTTGCTAAAATGGACAGCGAAGCGCTGAATCCATATAATGGCAAATATCAGGGACAGACAGGCGCCACAGGCTCAAGAGTCTTTATGGACAAAGAAGTAAAATAGATTTTATGTTTTGCAAAAAAATAGATAACACCCCCTCATGCCGGAGTTTAAGAGCGTGAGGGGGTGCTTGCTATATAAAATTACTGCTTTATGATTTTTTCAAGGTTATCATAACCAGCTCAGGTGTGTTGTTTATTCTTACAGGAATAACCGAATTCCCGAGGCCTCTGCTTACAACCATATCGGTGTTGTCTTTACTGTATACGCCTTCGGTGTAATGAGGTAAAAATCCCTGATTGGGGGCGATTAATCCTCCTACAAAGGGAATACGTACCTGTCCGCCGTGGGCGTGTCCCGTAAGTACTAAATCAGCCTGCATATTTACATATTCCTTAAAAAGTTCCGGCCTGTGAGAGAGGACTATATTGTAGTATTCGTTGTTCAGAAGGGGTTTGAGGCTTTCGGTGACAATGGCGCCCTGAATGCCGTCCAAAGATGTACGTTCAATAAAATCAGGGTCTTTAACGCCTGCTATGTTTATTTTAGCATCGCCTTTTGTAAGCCACTGGCACTTGTTATCAAGCATGTGTACTCCCGAATCTGTAAGCCGTTTTTCTAAATCTTCAAAATTATTGAGCCATGCTTCATGGTTTCCTGTTACATAATAAACCGGAGCAATTTTTATTGCAGAGTCAATAAATTCCATTGCAGTATCAAAATCTGTGTGTGATGAATCCACCAGATCTCCCGTTACTACAATAATGTCAGGGCTTTCATTTTGAATAATTTTTATAAGCCTGTTTCCCAGTTTACGGTTATGTAAATCTGATACCTGTGCAATTTTAAAATTATTAAATTCTTCAGGAATTTTGTTGTTTTCGATAGTAATATCGGTAGTTTTTATTGCAAGGTTAGTCCAGATAATCCATGTGAAGAATAACGTTAAAATAAGTATAACAGCAATTATTATTTTGCGTTTTCTGTTTACTGATTTCATATTCAGCCTCCTAAAAGAAGATTCAGGCACAACCCAGCCGCTCCGCACAAAACCATTACAAGTATCGGATTCCATTTAAGTTTCCTCAGAATCACAAAAGCTACAAGAAAAAGTCCGCATCCTATAATATCAAAGCTTTCGAGGTTTATTTTGCTTCCTCCAAAAAGTACCATGCTGAGTATTGAAAGTCCGGCTCCGGCGATGAGGGCTACTACGGCAGGGCGAAGACTTGCAAGAACACTTTGAAGCAGTGACATCTCTTTATACCGGTAGTAAATAAACGCAAGGATTGAAACGATGATACATGAGGGAAGAATACAGCCGAAAGTAGCTATTATGGCTCCGGGAATACCCGCAATTCTAATTCCTACAAAGGTTGCGCTGTTTACTGCAATGGGACCCGGTGTCATTTCGGCAATGGTAATAAGGTCAGTAAATTCTCCCATGGTAAGCCAATGGTAGGTGTCCACAACCTGATTTTGTATCAGAGGCATTGCAGCGTAGCCTCCGCCGATGCTGAAAAGTCCCACCTGCAAAAATGAAAGGAAAAGACGCAGAAAAATCATTTTTTCTTCTCCTTTCTCAGCTTTATGAGAGCATTTATAACTCCCACAGCAGCTGCGGCTAAGATAATATATATAACGTTTATTTCAAAGAAAAAGGTTGCGGCAAAAGCGGCAATCATAACTGCAATGTGAAGAAATGAACGCTCCTTTATAACCTTTGAACCCAGTGAGCACACAACGTCCATAATTACCGCCGCAACACCTGCCTGCATTCCCTTCAGAACTAACGCAACATATTTATTTGAAGCAAAAGCGGCATAGAAAAATGAAATTACTGACAGTATTATCATTGGCGGCAAAATTGTGCCGAGGGTTGCAACTATCATCCCGGCAAATCCTGCAACACGCCAGCCCACAAGTATTGCGGCATTTACAGCGATTGCACCGGGAGAGGATTGGGCAAGGGCAGTAAGATCAAGCATTTCCTGTTCGTCAATCCAGTGAAGCTCATCCACAAACTTTCTTTTCATGAAGGTTATTATTACGAAGCCTCCGCCGAAAGTAAAGCTGCTTATGTAAAGGGTGCTGAGAAACAGCTTCAGCAGAGTTTTGCTTTTCTTTTCGTTATTGAGCTGTGGCTTTGTTTCCTTTTCCAATAAGTTCACTCCTTAAAGGTGAATTTGTTAAAGAATATTATAGTGGGATATGAGAATTTTTTCCAGTGCTATTAAAATACAGATACAAATTTTAAAAAAATAAAATCCCCAATGTGGGGATTTGTGCAAAGTTGGTTTTAAATTTTAACGGGAAACCCCTTGATAGGGTTTCCCACGAAAAAACAGTCCATCGGACTATTTTTTCTCTCTTCCTGATCTTTTTTAAGCTAAAGGTATTTCGTCATCTGCGGATGACGAGGAAGGGCTTTGCCCCTCCACCCCACAACCTTTTGAAAAAGGTTGACGAAAACTTTAGTGTGTATCTTGGGAAGATTTCGTTAGATTTTTTATTTTTTCCTTCTGAAAATATAGGAGATAAAAAACAGTATCGCTGAGATGAGTACAATTGTAGCTCCTGCGGAGGTGTTGAGATAAAATGAGGAAATAACTCCTCCGAGACCTGCCACAAGGGAAATTCCAACCGATGAAAAAAGATACTGCCTTGAATTTGTGGAAAAGTTTCTGGCGCAGGCAGCAGGAAGAATGAGCATGGAGTTAATGAGCAGTACGCCTACCCATTTAATAGATAGCATAACCACTACCGCTACAAGTACCACAAATATATTTTCAATAAGCGCTACTCTTACTCCACGGCTTGCCGCAAGCTCACGGTTTATGCTTACAAGAGTGAGTTTGTTGTATATGAATGCCCAGATTATTGTGACGCATACAAGCGTTGCTGCAAGAATAAGGATTTCCGAGGAAGTGACGCTTAAAATATCGCCTATAAGATATGAGGAATATTTTGAAAATCCGCCGCCAACGGAAAGGATGACAAGACCCAAAGCTATGGCAGCCGATGAAAAAACGCTGATAACCGTGTCAGCGGAAGTGGTTCCGGCGGAGCGGACTTTTGTAATGATAAGAGCCAAAAGTATTCCAAAAGCTACCATGCTTATAAGCTCGTTGTCAATTCCCAAGATGACGCCTAAAGCGATACCCGTAAGAGCCGAGTGGCCGAGAGCATCGGAAAAGAACGCCATATTGTGGTTTACCGCCATTGTGCCCAGCATTCCTAAGAGGGGAGTTATTAGCAGAACCGCAAGAAGAGCGTTTTTCATAAAGTCGTACTGAATCCAGGTAAAGGGAAGCAGCGTTTCCATAATATTATATATAAATTCCATTTTAAACCTCACACAGCATTAAAGCATAAAGTTGTTGTCCTTGTTTTTTGTCGTTCCTTTTGATATTTACGCTGTTCCGCCAAATGCCCTGCGGAATTCCTCTGAACCGAAAATTTCTTCCACAGTGCCCGAAATAAGCCCGCCACGATGTAAAAGCAGCACTTTATCTGCATACTGACGCACAAGGTCAAGGTCGTGGGATACCATGACAATAGCCATATGGTAAGTTTTTCTCAAATCTGCAACCTGTTTATAGAACTGTTCGGAGCCGACGGTATCGACACCGGAAACAGGTTCGTCGAGGATAAGCAGCTCCGGCACAGGATAAAGAGCCTGACAGAGCATTACACGCTGAAGCTCACCGCCGGAAAGCATACCAAGTGAGCGGTTTGAAAGGTCTTTGCAGCCTGATTTTTCTAAATCCGCCATAACCTGAGCCTTTTCCTTTTTTCTTCCTCCAAGCCATACGGGGAAAGAGGTACGTCCTGCAAGGAGAAAATCCATAACGCTCATGGGAGAGCTGCGGTCAAATTCCAGATACTGAGGTACGTATCCGATTTTGATTTTTTCTATTACATCGCCGTTATGGGAGGCGTATTTTACGGAACCGCTGTGGCGTATTTCACCTAAAATGCTTTTTAAAAGAGTGGTTTTACCGGCTCCGTTTACACCGATAAGCGCCGTAAGCTGACCGCAGTGCATGTCAAAGCTTATGTTGTCGAGAAGCAGATCTCTGCCTTTTTTTACTGTAAGATTTTTTATTTCCACGCTGCAAAGTCCGCAGCCGTTTTCAGCTTTCATGAAAGCACCGCCTTTTTGATTGTCTCGCAGTTTTCGAGCATTATTTTTTCGTAGGAATCCTTTGCTCCGTCGCCGCTTGTAACGGGATTTAGTGTATAGACAGGCACACCTGTTTCGTTTGAGAGAACATCTGCGCTGGAGCCCTGATAATCCGGCTCAGTAAAAATTGCCTTGATATCCTTTGATTTTATAAGCTCCGTAAGCCGTACAAGCTCTTTTGTGCCAGGTTCGGCTCCGTCGTCGCTGTCAACGCTGGCGGCAAAGTTCAGGGAATAGTCGGCAGCAAAATAGTCATATGCCTCATGGAAAGAGATAAACTCAGCTCCTTTGCAGGGAGCAAGTTCGGATTTTATTTTACTGTCGAGGCTATCAAGCTTTTGAAGATAAATTTTAAGGTTATCGGAAATTTTTTCCTCATACTGCGGAAAGACTTTTATAAGTCCCTGTGCTATATTTTCTGTCTGCTTTGCGGCATTTTTCGGGGACATCCATATGTGAGCGTTTGAGCTGTGGTCATGGTCGTGGCCGTGTTCCTCTTCTGTTTCGTGATCATGGTCATCCTCTTCATCTGCACCGATTATCTCAATGCCTATGGAGGAATCTATAACGGGAGCGTCGGACATCTCCACTGCTTTTTCAAGGAATTCCTCCATTCCCGCACCGTTTATTACAACGGCTTTTGCCGCAGCAAGGGCTTTCATATCCTTTGGCATGAGGGTATAATCATGTAAACAGCCGTTATGGTTTTCGGTCATGTTGACTATCTCGATGTCATCAATTCCGTCAAGGAGATTTAAGGTGGAAATGTACACCGGATAAAAGGTTGTAAGCACAATGTTTTTGTCTTTATTTTCCTGACTGTCTGTACAGCCTGCAAATACTAAGGAAAAAAGAAGTAACAAAGACATAAAAACGGAAACAATTTTCTTCATTTTATATTTCGGATCTGCTTTATTTTAAGCAATGCCTTTCTTAAATTTAAACTTATTTACTGTAAGAGCTCTGAAAATAAAAAAGCTTATTGCAAATCAGTTGCAATAAGTATATAATGAAACAACAGATATGTCAACAATCCAAAAGGCAAAGAGGTGGAAAATGTGGAAAAAACACGCCGTCAAACGCCGAGAAAAAAGGCGATTTCTGAAATTATAGAAAATTCCTGTGAGCCCATGACAGCAGAGGAGATTTTTGAAAGGGTCAGTCCGCTTTTTGAGAATCTTGCAATAACAACTGTTTACCGAACTTTGGATGCAATGGAGCAGAGCGGAGAAATAAACCGAAGTATATATGATGACGGCGTTGCAAGATATGTTTGCAGCAAAACCCACCGTCATTTTCTGACCTGTCTCAAGTGCCGAAAATCCGTTGCAATAGAGGGATGTCCCTTTGAGTCGGCAGAGGAAGAAATCTGCCAAAAGACAGGGTTTAAAATTGCAAAGCATAAGGTGGAGCTGTTTGGATACTGCCCGGAATGTCAGCAAACTGAGTTTGCATCCAAATCGCACATCGAATGACGGTAACGAACAACTATAACTGCCTGCGGCGGATTGAATCCGCAAACAATTCGCACATGGACTTACAGTAAGAAATAAATATAATTGCCTGCGCCAAAGTTTCTGTAAGGCGAAAAGAAGAAACCAAAGAATCTCACAAAACCAATTTCCAGACAGCCGCACACGTCGGCAAGGGGAAGAATATGGAAAGCGGTACAGCGTTTACACTTTGTTGGTGATAGCTTAAAGCCCTCCCACTGCCGACGTGAATTGACGAACGCTTGCTGAACCTAACCGACGGCAAGGGAAAAGACGTGGATAGCAGCATAGCGTTTACACTTTGACGGTGATAGAATAAAACTTTCAAGCTGCCGTCGGAGGGCGTTTAGTACTAAGCTTACCTTGCGCTGATTAGTGCTTACTGTTCTGACAAATAAAATGCGCTTTTGCCTACTTTTGTCGCTATGGACAAAAGTAGGTGCTCTGTCGCAGCATGAGCGACGAAACTTTATTATTTATCGGAGTAAAGATTAAGAAGCAGAAACTTACCTTTTGCTATGGGTAAAAACAGTTGTTCTGCTACTCACTAAAATTAATAATAGTAAAAGGCCGTCTGCTTTTAAGGTTTAACCTTTTGCAGACGGCTTTTTACTATGTGGACTATTAAACTTTGTGAGTAGGCTTAAAACTTAGTCTTCTGAATCAGAGCTGTTTTCTTTTTGTTTGAGCTTTAATTCCGTGACGAAATCAAATTTATCTTTTGGTGATACAATAATATTTTTCTTTTTGCCGTTTTTAAAATAAGTTATAACCAGTCTGTCCCTTGAAAGGGCAGCTGAATCTCCTGTAACGGAGCCGGGCTGGCAGGAAACTATCATATTATAAGGAATAACTTTTTTTGAAAAGAGACCGCTTCTCACTGTAAGAGCATCATCGCCCATAATGTAATATGTCATAAGGTAGGTGGGAAGCAGGAACAGGAAAAACATAAGTCCGAACATAATCGCCGCAAGGAGCATAGTGGGATTTCCGTAAGTGCCGGCAAAAATTACATAGCCGGTAAAGACAGCGAAAATAACAACGCAAAGGTGGAACCACCAGTCAATTTTTGATTTATACTTCATGTTTAAAGTGCTCCTTAAATAGATTTAAAAAAACCGGAGAAGCGCTGAGCCTCTCCGGTAAAGTTAAAGGTATAATTATGCCTTGTCAGCGCAGCCAAGAACAGAGTTGATCTTATGCTCAACAACAGCCTTGATAGCGTCACGGGCAGGAGTAAGATACTGTCTGGGATCGAAGTGGCTGGGATTCTCTGCAAAGTGCTTACGGATAGAAGCTGTCATTGCAAGACGGATATCGGAGTCAACGTTGATCTTGCAAACTGCCATGGAAGCAGCCTTGCGAAGCATATCCTCGGGGATACCGATAGCATCGGGCATCTCACCGCCGAAATCGTTGATCATCTTAACGTACTCAGGCATAACTGAGCTTGCGCCGTGGAGAACGATGGGGAATCCGGGAAGCTTCTTTGAAACTTCTTCGAGGATATCGAAGCGAAGCTGGGGCTTCTGGCCGGGTTTAAATTTATATGCACCGTGGCTTGTACCGATTGCGATTGCAAGGGAGTCAACGCCTGTGCGTGTTACGAAATCATAAACCTGCTCAGGATCAGTGTAGTGAGCATCTTCAGCGCTTACGTTAACTTCATCTTCAACGCCTGCAAGCTGTCCGAGCTCGCCCTCAACAACAACGCCGTGTGCATGAGCGTACTCAACAACCTTCTTTGTAAGAGCAACGTTCTCCTCATAGGGATGAGCGGAACCGTCGATCATAACTGAAGTGAAGCCGCCGTCGATGCAGCTCTTGCAGGTCTCAAAATCGGGGCCGTGGTCAAGGTGAAGAGCGATGGGAAGACCGGTCTCTTCAACAGCAGCCTCAACAAGCTTTACAAGATAGCCGTGATGAGCATATTTTCTTGCGCCTGAAGAAACCTGAAGAATAACGGGAGCATTGAGCTCTTTGCAAGCAGCTGTAATTCCCTGAACGATTTCCATGTTGTTTACGTTGAAAGCGCCGATAGCGTATCCGCCTTCGTAAGCCTTCTTAAACATTTCTGTAGTAGTTACAAGTGGCATGTTAAACACTCCTTTTAATTTCTCGCTTTATTATACCCCATTAATAGCTTATTGTCAAAGCTTTAACATCTTAAACAAAGGTGATTTAGAAAAATAAAAATTTCTTCTTTTTACCAATGTCGTGGGTATCTGTTATGGTAATGCTGTCCGACTTGCAGCCTTCAAGCTCAAGTATGGTTATCTCATTGTCATCCTGAAGGAGAACGCCGGGAAGATAAAGTGATTTCTGAGGTCCGATATCCCAGTATCTGCCAAGATTGAAGCCGTTAATGAATACATATCCCTTTTTGAATCCGTCGAGATGGACAAAGCAGTCAGCTCTCGAAGAGGTTCTAAAAGTTCCCTTTTTGAAAAGAGGATATCCGGTTCCGCCGGTATATCTGAAATTGCTGATGTTTGTAAGGGGGATAGAGAAAATCTCCCAGCCAAACATGACCTGATTGCCAAGGCGAATCTGAGAAACACCCTTGCGGTCGTATATGTTTACGCCGTAGTTTATACGTCCCATTGACTCTACAAGTATATCAATCTGAGCTTCGCCGTCGATTTTTCCAATATTTATGCACTGCTGCTCATCATTGCGATAAATAAGTCCCTTGTAGTCTCCGTCCACGAATATATATGCTCTGTCTCCGAGGCCGTCAAGGTAAAGCTTCTGATTATAGTATCCCTTAACTTTTTTACGGTATAAAATAAGTCCGTGGAACTGGTCGAGCTCTTCCATGGTTTTCGGGAATGCACTTTCATATTTAGTTGAAAGTGCTTCAAGGTTCTGCATAAGTGATGCAGACTGAGTAAGCTTTACTTCACCGATATTCTGAAGCTCAGGCTCTGGTGGAAGCTTTGCAGGAGCAAGACCTCTGTGCTGAAGAAGTACTTTTCGTACAGCGTGATATTTTGGAGTATATCCGCCCCATTCAGTAAGCAGTGCATCGTCATCGTAGCTTGTTACTGTGGGCTGATATGTTTTATCAAAGTTTGCTCCGGAGTTGAAACCGAAGTTTGTGCCGCCGTGGAACATATAGAAACTGAAATTTCCGTCCTCTGAAAGCATTGCTTTAAGTTCGGGAACAACTGTTCTGTAAGAGCGGGAGTGATGTTTTTCGCCCCAGTGATCAAACCATCCGTTCCAGAATTCGCCGCACATGAGGGGAGCATCAGGCTGGATTTTTTCAAGTATACGAAATGCTTCTTTTGAACGTGAGCCAAAGTTTGCAACCTTGAAAATATGAGGCAGTGTTCCGCCTGAGAGCATCCAGCTGTCGGTTCCGTCGGAAGTGAACATCATAACCTCACAGCCGCATTCTTTCATGAGGTTTTCGATAAATGCAAGATATTCCTTGTCGTTGCCGTAGCTGCCGTATTCGTTTTCAACCTGCATGGCGATGATATTTCCGCCCTGGGTGACCTGATGACTGTAAAGTCTTGAGAAAAGCTCTTTATAGAAATCTCTTACATGATCTGTATAGCGGGGATCCATGCAGCGGATGCGCATATTTTTATCTTTGAGCAGCCATGAGGGAAGTCCTCCGAAATCCCATTCTGCGCAGATATAAGGACCGGGACGCACAATAGCGTTAAGTCCGAGATCCTGAGCGATATTTAAAAAGCGCTCAATGTCGAGCATTCCGGAAAAATCAAACTCGCCTTTTTTCGGCTCGTGAAGATTCCAGCACACATATGTTTCAACCGTATTAAATCCGGCAAGTTTCAGTTTAAGGAGTCTATCCTCCCAGTATTCAGGCAGTGTGCGGAAGTAGTGAATCGCACCTGCATAGATGTTAAATTTTTCTCCCTTGAGAAAAAAGTCTTTCCCCTTATGGGTAATCAAAGTTAAACCCTCCTCTGTTAAGTTTTCGGCTTCATTATACATAAAAAATGTTTATTAGTAAAGGAGAAACATTTGAATTTAATGTATTTTTATGATACTTAATGTATAATTTTTGCGTATTTTGTTTTACAAGAAAGTTATAATTATGGGCTTTTTATGGGTATATAACTTTTTGACTTTAAGTTTTTTCGATATAAATAATTAGACGCATAAAAAATAGATTTAATGTTAAAAACAGGTATAGTTTTTGATAACTGTACGCAAATTAAATTGATTCATCATTGATAAAAGAGAGGATTTAAGTTACAATCCAAATATAGGATAATACGGACTTTGTGGTATTTTAGGTATGTGGATTTTTCACTTGTTGCAAAAATTAAAAAAATTTTTTAAAACCATGCAATAAAACGCAGATGCCATGCATTATATTGTCAGAAAGGACAAAAGCTTATGTTTTTATTTTTATCTTTATCCATGCCGGCTGAGATAAAGAGCATAACCGCCGAGGCGCCGAAGCTCAGCGATGAGCTCATAGCCAAAACGGGAGAGGGCGACAGCGAGGCATTCAGACTTCTCTATTCTCTCACCGATAAAGCGGTTTACGGCTTTATCCTGTCTATACTGAAAAATCACCATGACGCAGAGGACGTTATGCAGGATACCTACATTAAAATAAGGGAATGTGCACATCTTTATAAGCCAATGGGTAAGCCGATGGCTTGGGTATTCACAATAGCACGCAACTGTGCATTGATGAAAATCCGCCAAAAGAAAAAGATAGTGGAGCTTACACCACGTGAGGATGTGGACGAAGAGGGATTTGATCAGGTATCCGACCTGGAAGACCGCCTTGTGCTTGAGGGAGCATTTACTATATTGAGCGATACTGAAAGACAGATTGTAATGCTTCATGCAGTTTCGGGAATAAAGCACCGTGAGATAGCAATTATACTTGAATTACCGCTTTCCACGGTATTATCGAAATATGCAAGGGCGCTTTCAAAGCTGAAAAAGCATCTTGAAAATACAGAAAGGAGAAGCTAGGATGACTAATAAAGAAGTAGAAGCAAGACTTAAAAGAGCAGTATCCGAAACTACTCCCGATGTACTTGAAAAGGTGATGTCCGCTGACGTCGTAAAAGACGAAAGGATGGCGAACATAATGCCAATGAATAGTAATAAGAAAAAATTAGCAGGAAAGATAATTGCCGCCTGTGCGGCCATCGCCATAGTTTTCAGCGGCGCCGCATTTTTCGCAGGCAATGCAAGGACTGAATCCAAAATTACAATAGATGTAAATCCCAGTGTTGAGATTATAACCGGAAAGACCGACAGAGTAAAAGATGTAAAGCCTCTTAATGATGACGGAGAAACTATTATAGACGGAATGGACTTCAAAGATACTGATATAGATGTTGTAGTCAATGCACTTATAGGCTCCATGGCTCAGAAGGGATATCTCACTGAGGTCAAAAATGAAAACGTACTTGTAAGCGTTCAGAATGATGATGCAGAAAAAGCAGAAAAGATTCGTCAGCAGGTTGTGGGCAATGTGAGAAAAGCTCTCAGCGATAACAATGTTTCAGCAACTGTTTTCAATCAGGTTGTAACCGATGATAAATCCGCTAAAGATCTCGTTAAGCAATATGGTATTTCTTACGGTAAGGCAGTTTTCATCAGTCAGCTTTTGACCATTGCCCCCGACCTTGATGCAAAGGCACTTTCTGAAATGACAATTTCTGAAATAGCAGCTCTTGTAGAAAGCAAAAATATCGATATAAGCAAGATTATCCGCTACGAATATGATGACAGCATCCATGAGAATATCGAAGATGCAATCGAGGACTGGAACGAGCAGGACAATGCCCTTGTTTCACAGGAGGATTACATCGGCAGAGAAGCAGCACTTTACTCAGCACTTAAACATGCAGGTGTTGCATCAGATAAAGCAACTGGAATCAGTGTAAAACTTGACGTTGACGAAGACGGTGTAGAATATGATGTTGAATTCCACGCAAACGGCAAAGAGTATGAGTATGAAATCAACGCATTGACCGGTCAGATAAAGCATTTTGAGTCAGAAATAGATAATGATTATGATGACAGAGATGACCAGGACGATAAAGATGACGATGACGACGATACAGTCACTACAAAGCCCACATCATCTTCCACTCAGCCTTCAACAGGTGCAGCTGTTATCGGTGTTGAAAAGGCAAAGGCAGCAGCTTTCAAACACGCAGGAGTTTCGGCTTCAGGAGTAAAGGTTCTCTCCTCTGAGCTTGAGCGTGACGATGGAGTTACAAAGTATGACATTGATTTTGTTTCCGGTAAGTGGGAATACGATTATGATATAAACGCCAATACCGGAGCGGTTATCTCAATGAGCAAGGAACTCTATGATGATAAGCAGGACGACAAAAACGATGATCACGATGACAAAGATGACGATAAATATGATGACTGACATCTGACTAATCACTGCAAAGATGCCCGCAGAATTAATCTGCGGGCATCTTTGCATATAAGTAGAATAGTACACACGAGTTTAACAAAAACCACAAAATTTATTGAAAAAAGTGAACAAATATAGTAATATATTGTTCTATACACATTTAAGTTAAATTTATACGGGGAGTGGAAGAGAATGGACAAGAAAAAAAGAAAAGCAGAAAAAGTCAATGTAATGGCGCTTCTGCCCATTGCCGTATTCTTGGTGCTGTTTGCCGTAATCGGAATTGTTTCAGGTGACTTTTACAGTATGCCTGCGATAGTAGGCTTTGTAATAGCTTTGATTGTGGCTTTGCTTCAAAACAGAAAGCTTAACTTTGAAGAAAAAATGGCGGTTTTTGCAAGAGGTGCCGGAGATACCAATGTAGTTACTATGATACTCATTTTCATCTTTGCAGGCGCTTTCAGCGGAATAGTAAAAGCTGCCGGCGGTGTTGAAAGTACAGTTAATTTCGGACTTTCCGTTTTGCCCTCAGGTCTTGCAGTACTTGGTGTATTTGTAATAGGCTGCTTCATTTCAACCTCTATGGGAACATCTGTGGGAACAATTACCGCTCTTACACCTATTGCAGTTGGTATTTCTGCAAAGACAGGTATGCCAATTACACTGTGTGTAGGCGCCGTAGTATGCGGAGCCATGTTCGGCGATAACCTTTCCATGATTTCAGATACAACTATTGCAGCCTGCCGTACTCAGGGCTGTGAGATGAAGGATAAATTCAAGCAGAATTTTCTCATTGTTCTTCCTGCTGCAATAATAACCGTAGTGCTTCTTGTGCTCAAAGCAAGCGGCGGCAATTATTCGGTTCAGGGTGATTTGTCCTATAACTTTTTCCAGATTCTTCCATATTTGATAGTTTTGGTAGGCGCTTTAATAGGATTAAACGTATTTGTAGTTCTCGGCAGCGGTATAGTGGCTTCCGCAATTGTGGGAATCCTCATTGTGCAGAAATTTACATTCCTTGAAATGTTCAAAATTCTCGGCGACGGCATAATGTCCATGTACGACATTTCCATTATTTCCCTTATTGTGGCAGGCGTCGTATCCCTTGTAAAGGAGAACGGAGGAATACAGTTTATCCTCAACGCTATCCGATCAAGAGTTCGCACTACAAGGGGAGCGGAGCTTGGAATTGCCGGACTTGCCTCCCTTGTGGACATCTGTACTGCAAATAATACCATTGCCATAGTTATAGCAGCTCCCATAGCCAAGGAAATCGGAGACGAATACGGAGTGAAAAATAAAACAGTTGCATCACTTCTTGATATATTCACCTCGGTTTTCCAGGGGATTATCCCTTACGGAGCTCAGCTCCTTACAGCTGCAAGCCTTGCCGCTATTACTCCCGTTGAGATAATACCAAATCTTTATTATCCCATACTCATGGGTGTTTCGGCACTTGTGTTTATTATCTTTAAAATACTTCCCGGACAGAGAAAAGAACTCAGAAAAGCCGAGGCTGCGGAAAAAGAAACTGTAAACGGCGATAAATAAGTAAGGGTTTTGTGCCGCTGCAAATTAAATAAAATACCGTAAAAACAAAAAGCCGTCTGTACTTAAAAAGTACAGACGGTATTTCGTTGTTAAATCTTAAGCAACTGTTGTTTCGGAGACGAACTCGTCATCACAGCAGGAGCATGAAACATAGTTCTCATATTCGTCATGAGGAATAGCCTTTTTCTTAGCCATGAACTTATTTACAGCGTAGTAAACGGCTGCGGCTACACCTGCGATTGCAGCGACAACTGCCAGAACCTTTAAAAGCTTTTTAATGAAATCCATAAGAAACACCTCCGTTAATTTCAGTTTTCTTTTGCGTTCAAACTGATTATAAACAACCGGGAATAAAATGTCAATGAATAATCTGTAAATTGTCTAAATTAAAAAATCTGAGAGCTTTTACATTTATAAGTTTTACCTAAAAACCGACAAATAAAATTTACAGTTTTTAAACGCCAAAAGAATAAATTGTGAAAAATGTATTGGAATTTCTCCCCAAAAACAGAAAAAAAGCAGCTATAAAGCTGCTTTTTTCTGTTATATAAATGCAGTTATAAAAGAGGATAACTCAAATTGGTTTTTGACAAAGGCTTTAAGCAGCTCTGCCGGAATCAGAACCTGTGCTTACTGCTCTGCGTCTTTTAATTGTCAAGGGCTTTGCAGTGCTTGAAGCTGAAACAGAGTCGTTAGCTTTTTCAGCAGCTTTAACCTTACGTGAAGAGATAATAGCCTTTGCGATAGAATGAGCGAGCTTATCTTCAAACTTGATAACTTTCTCTTCATGCATATATCCGAAAACCAGCAGTCCTCCTGCGACCAGTGCAAATATTATTGTTAAAACAGATCCTGTTGCCATAATGCAGACCTCCTAAATGAACATTCGGTGAACATTTGTTCCTCGCTTACAATTGGTATTATACCACATCAAAATCAAATGTCAATACAAATGTTCGACATTTTTCGCCTCAGAGTCCCATTATCGGGACTTTGGATGAAAAAGTTTTCAAAAACTTTTTCTGGAATAAGAATATCACAATATATAGAGAAAGTCAAGAGCGAATCAACAATATATATGGTTTGCCTATGTTAAAGAGTATATTTCAGAAAAGTATTAAAAGATAAAATCAATATATTTTAACTCTAAAATATAGACAGATGTGAAAGTGATGATCCTTTGGATGCAAAAAAATAAGGCGTTCAATCGAACGCCTCTTTTATTATTCTTCGCTTTCCCAGTTGTGCCAAACTGCCTGAACGTCGTCGTTATCCTCGAACATCTCAAGCATCTTGCTCATGTTCTTTATATCGTCCTCGTTTGTAAGGGTTGTGTATGTACTGGGAACATATTCAACCTCTGCTGAAACGAAGGTGTATCCGGCTGCTTCAAGAGCATCTCTTACTGCGCCTAAATCAGATACCTCAGTTCTGATATCGAAAACATCATCGTCTGTAAGGAAATCGGAAGCACCTGCTTCAAGAGCATCTTCCATAAGTTTTTCCTCGTCTACGTCCTCTTTCTCAATAAGGATAACGCCCTGCTTTGTGAACATAAAGGAAACGCAGCCAGTCTGACCCATGTTTCCGCCGTACTTGTCGAAATAGTGACGAACGTCAGCAGCTGTACGGTTGCGGTTATCAGTAAGAGCCTCGACGATAACAGCTATACCTGAGGGACCGTATCCCTCGTATACGATTTCCTCATAGTTGTCAGCATTTCCGTCGCCGGAAGCCTTTTTGATGATTCTCTCGATGTTGTCGTTGGGAACGTTGTTAGCCTTTGCCTTTGCGATAACATCCTTAAGCTTTGAGTTAGATGACGGATCGGGACCGCCTTCACGAACTGCAACGGCGATTTCCCTGCCTATTTTAGTGAAAACCTTGGCACGCTGACCGTCGGTTTTTTCTTTTTTACGTTTAATTGTACTCCATTTTGAATGTCCCGACATATAAAATCCTCCTGAAAAAATATACTTCTTTATTTTATCACATTATATAAACCTTTGCAAATATACAAAAACTGTACTTTTGCATCAGGGATTATTTTCATCGGCGGACTTGAAGCCTTCACCGAGAATTTCGCCTGCTTCGCTGATAATAGTGAATGTGTTGGGGTCAACGGAATTGATGATTTTGTTGATTCTTGAAACTTCGCTGCTTCTTACAGCACAAATGACCATGTTTTTATCTTTGCCTGTATATCCGCCTTTAACGGGAAGAATTGAAACGCCTCTTGGAGTCTGACCGGTGATAGCCTTTGCGATATCTTCGGCGTGCTCTGTAAATACCATAAGCATTTTGCCGTTGCCCGTACCGTAGAGGATATAGTCAATGGCTCTGGAGCTTACGAAAACGGTGATTATAGCGTAAAGGACGCTTTCAATGCTCTTAAAGACGATACCTGAAATGGCGATAACCATTAAATCGGCAGCCAGTATAACACGGCCCATTGACATATGGGGCCATTTCAGACGGAAAAGTCTGCCCATAATGTCGGTGCCGCCGGAGGTAAATCCTCTCATAAGTATGAGGGCAAGGCCTGCGCCGTTGAGAACGCCGCCGAAAAGGCAGGCGAGGAGCTCATCTCCCTGATAAGCGGGAAGAAAGGTTCCTGTTATATCGAGCATTGCCGAAAGCAGAACCGTAACGCCGGCAGAGCCTACTATAAATTTGAATCCCAGAAATTTCCACGCAAGGAGGAAAAGAGGGATATTGATTAAAAGGTTTGCAGTACCGATAGGTATAACGTCGGCAACATAGTTAATAACTATTGCAAGACCTGTTGCGCCGCCGGGAGCTATCTGGTTGGGAGCAGTAAACATATTTACGCCCACGGAATAGAGAAAGCATCCTGCGGTACAGAAAATAAGATGAGTTATTATCTCTCTTACTCTGCTGCGTCCGGGAGAAGTGAATTTGGTTGCTTTTTTCACGCTGAATCACCGCCGTAAAATATTTTTTCATAGAAAAGACTTCTTAAGGGATAACTGCGCTGATGAACAAATTTTTTAAAAATAGACCGGAAGGTCTGCATACCAAATATTATATGCCGTTACCTGTCGTTTATCAAACGGAAAATTTCACGAATACGCTGAGTTTCACCTTTCAGGTACAGGTAACCGAAAAGGGCTTCAAGTCCCGTAGCATAGTGATAATCGGCCGGGTTTGAGTTTTTAGGTAAATGATTTGTCCTTGTATTTCGTGCTCTTTTAAAAACCGCTTCTTCCTCTTCTGAAAGCATGGGAAGAATGTCCTTTATGGCTTTTGCCTGAGCGGATGCCTTTACCTGTTCCACTGCAAGTTTGTGAAGAGCGTTTACGGGTCTGTTAGCATCTGTAACGAGAGATTCACGTACAAGAAGATCATAAACAGTGTCGCCTACAAAGGCAAGGGAAAGAGAGCTTAGCTGAAGGGGATCGCAAGATTTTCCTGAAAGTGTTTCCATTTTTTCACCCCGTCAGTTTACAAACTCAAATTCAATATCATAAAGGCTTACGGTGTCGCCCTCCTGTATACCCTTTTCGAGAAGAGCATCAATAATGCCTGATGACCTTAAAACTCTCTGGAAATACTGAAGGGACTCATAGTCGTCAAGGTCAACTCTCGAAAGAACGGGAACAAGCTTCGGAGCGTCTACAAAGTAGATGCCGTCCTGTACTGTTATAGTAAAGGTTTCGCCGGCTTTGCTCTCAAGAGCTTCAAGTGGGATTTCGCTGCTTTCGTAGCGGACAATGGGAGGCAAGTCCTTGAGCTTTCTGCAAACTGCGTCAAGAAGCTCTGTTGTGCCCTCTAAAATCGGAGCACATATAGGATAAAACTCATATCCCTTGTCGGTTACATATTTAATGAATCTTTCCTTTACGTCGTCCTCTGCAAGGTCGATTTTATTGCCTGCAACTATCTGGGGACGCTCTGAAAGCTCTTTGTTAAAGTCGGCAAGCTCACGGTTGATTATTTCAAAGTCCTCAATTGGATCTCTGCCCTCACTGCCTGAAACGTCCACAACGTGTACCAGCATACGGCAGCGTTCAACGTGGCGTAAAAATTCGTGACCGAGACCGATGCCCTCACTGGCTCCTTCAATAAGTCCGGGAATATCAGCCATTACAAAGGAGGTATCACGGTGAGTTACAACGCCTAAAACAGGTGTGATTGTGGTAAAGTGATAGTCAGCTATAATGGGCTTTGCTGCGCTGACAACGGAAACAAGGGTGGATTTGCCGACGTTGGGGAAACCGATAAGTCCCACATCAGCAAGGAGTTTGAGTTCCAGAATAACTTCCCATTCCTCGCCTGGAGTTCCGTTTTTGGCAAATCGGGGAGTCTGTCTTGTGGGTGTGGCAAAATGAGGATTGCCCCAGCCGCCTCTTCCGCCTTTAGCGGCGATAAAAGGCTCGTCCCCGGACATATCAGCCATAATGGTATTTGTCTCAGCTTCACGGATAACAGTTCCCTTGGGAACTCTGATTATAAGATCCTCGCCCTTTTTGCCGTTTCTTCTTCCGGCAGAGCCGTTCTGACCTGATGAAGCTGTGTATTTTCTTTTGTAACGGAAATCAGCAAGAGTAGAGAGGTTTGAGTCGGCTACAAATATGATGTTTCCGCCTCTTCCTCCGTCACCGCCGTCAGGACCTCCCGAGGCGATGTATTTTTCACGGTGGAAAGAAACTGCTCCGTTTCCTCCGTCACCGGCTTTGATTTTAATTTTAACTTTATCTACAAACATATTTTTCCCTCCTTAAAGGGTTTTGTCTTTAGTCATCTGAATATATGGCAGCTCTTCGAATCCGAATCTTTCATAAAGATGTTTTACCCGAAGATTTGCGTGGCATACCTCAAGGCGTATTCTCGGAGTATTTTCATATTCCTTTAAAAGCCACTTCATAAACTCTGAGCCCAGTCCTGAACCTCTGAACTGAGGGAGAATATAGAGCTCATCGAGAACCACAGTTGTGCCTCCGGCTTCACAGCTCCAGAAATAGGGGAGAAGAGCGTATCCGGCAGTTTCGCCGTCTTTCTCTATTATGCATCCTCTTACGCCTTTATCACCGCTTAAAACGGCTGAGAAGGTTTTGGAAAAATTTTCGTCTGAAACAGGGGCAATGGCGCTGTCACCGCTGTAAAAATCCTTACTCATATCAATGTAAGTATCCCGGTCTTTTTCGGAAAAATTTCTTACGTTTAACATCAGTCATGCTCCTTTCATAGCAATTGCCGCAACGCAGTTAACGAAGCGGCAATTTAAAATTTCCTTATAAAACTTACTGGGCGGCATCCTGCTCAGGTGCAGCTGCTGTGGTAGATGTATCACCGGCAGGAGCATCTGTGGGCGCAGTCTCCGATGTAGTGGCAGGTTCATCCCAGACCTGGATGAAGATTTGCTCATCAACACGGTACTCTTTATCGAAATCTGAGGGAGTAATAGAAAATACTGTGCCTGCCTCATGAGTGCCGTCATTTACCTTTAAAACTTTTTTGATATTTGTAAAGCCTTCTTTTTCAAGAGCTTTAACTGCATCTTCATACTTTGAATTTACAACATTGGGGATTTTGGCAACTTTAAGTCCCTTGCTTACTACAAGAGTAACTTTAATTTTTCCGTTTACAGGAAGAGTTTCAGTTGAATCAGCATCGGGGCTCTGAGAAATAACCATACCCTCAGTAACGCTGTCGCTGTATTCCTCTTTGACTGTAAAGTCATAAGTTGCATTCCAGCTGGCAGTTGCACGGATAGTGGAGTAATACTGTCCGACGAAATTGGGTATTTTAACCTGCTGTTCGGTTACACTTCCGGAAGGGAGTATATCCTCGCTGCCGTCTTTATGGAAAATATCTTCACGGAAAGCAATAAGAACCACTAATACAATAATTACAATACATGCTGCTGCACTGAGAAGTCCTGCCTTAAACGCTATTTTTTTATTTTCCTTGCTCATACCCTGCTTCTGTTTTTTAACAGGTTCTTCTTCTTCCTTTGTATAAGGAAGACCGGCGGTGTAGCCCCCTGACATACTCGATGCTGCGGAAAGCTCGCCTCTGAGCTGGTCAACAGTATGAGTTCTGTCCTCGGGAAGAATCTGCATGGCGTTGATGATTGCGTTTATTACATAAGCGGGAATCTGCTCTGCAAATTTGCCGGGAATCATCATCTTATCGTTAGTAACTCTTGAGGTTGCCTCAATGGGAGTGCTGCCTATAAGAGCTCTGTAAAGAACAGCAGCGAAAGCATATATGTCGGTCCAGGGACCCTGTCTGCCTTCAAAGCCATACTGTTCAATGGCTGCATAGCCGGGGAAAAGCTGAGCTGTTATATCGCCTCTGGCAGTTCTTGCCTGACCTATGCTGAAGCCTGTTATACGAACTTTATTATCATTGCCGATTAAAAGCGTTGAGGGAGAAATACCTCTGTGAATTATTCCTGCTGTATGGAGTGTTCCGAGAGTGGAAAGCACAGGCATGAACATTGCACGAGCCTGTTCCCAGGAAATATATCCGTTTTTGCTCTGAAGCAGATAATCCCTAAGAGTTATGCCCTCAATATGTTCAGACACAGCGTAAGCTGTACCGTAGTCCTCGACTATGTCGAAAGCGGAAATAAGTGCTGTGAGACCTCTCATTCTCACAAGCTTGCGCCAAAGCTCGAGGAAGCTCTGATAGCAGTCGCTGAAAACTGCCTCTGAACCCTCCTGAGGTTTAAGCTCAAGGGTATCGGCGTCTCTCTGAGAGATGGCGTCAGGCAGGAATTCTCTTATGCACACCGGCGTATTCTGGTTAGAATCCCATCCCATGTATGTTGCACCGTCGCCGTTAAATTCCAGCAGTCGGCCTACGATATAACGACCACCGACAACTGTGCGAAGGGGCAGATAGGGCAGCAGCTGAGGAGAATCGGCACGAAATCCACAGTAAGGGCACTGCTTTTCGCCGCCTGTTTCCCTCATGCAATTCATACAAAGATTTTCAGTATTCATAACAGTTAATCCTCTCCTGTTTTTTCCGCATTTGCGGTACAGAGATTTTTCTCTGCGTAATAATACAGCTTCTTACTTTTACATTACACGATATAATATCAAATTTTACTGCCTTTTGTCAAGGAATAAGCCTTTTTTACAGGGTTTTCGGGATTTTTAAAATCAAAATTCATGTGTTTACAGCGCATGAGATACAAAATAATATTCAGAATAGTGTAAAAAATATTTTTGTGCTTATTTTTTTCTTGCGATTGTGTATATTATCTTATACAATAAATATATTTGTAAGTGAAGTGCAGGTTTACACAAAAATCCGGCTGAGGAAAAAGAGCGAATATTCTATTAATTAGTAACAGGTGAAATATTTTCATAGGTGAAATATTTTCATTTTACTTTAAGACTTTAAAGCGGCAATACTATTAAGGCGGTGGTGAATATAACAAAGGAAAGCACGAAAAAATATTCTCTGCCTACAGCGGTCACGATGATTGTAGGCATATGCATAGGTTCAGGTATATTTTTTAAAACGGACAATATTCTGTATGCTTCCGGAGGAAGTGTAATAAAGGGAGTTTTAGTTTTCGCCCTTGGAGCTATAAGCATTGTTTTCGGCGGACTTACCTTTGGCGAGCTTGCAAAAAGAACGGGCTCGGCGGGAGGTCTTATAGGATATGCCGAGGAGTTTATTTCACCCAGAGCAGCCTGTGCTGCCGGATGGTTTCAGACATTTGTCTATTACCCGGCGTTGTTGGTTGTAGTGTCGAGGGTTATAGGTATTTATACATGTATGCTTTTCGGTATAGAAAATAAGCTTAGTACCGAAATGGCAATAGGACTTGTTTTCTGCTGTTTTTCATATGTCTATAACTGCATTGCGCCTAAGTTTGGAGCCTTGTTCCAAAACCTTTCCACTTTGGTAAAGCTTATACCTCTGGTGCTCTTTGCAGTGGCAGGAATTTTGTTCGGAGATTCTAAAGCTTTGTCAGCTTCGCCTGAAACCGTGGTAAGCTCAGTGGGCTGGATAAGTGCAGTAGCACCCATTGCTTTTTCCTATGACGGATGGATTATCTCAACGTCAATTTCCCATGAGATAAAAAATGAATCAAAAAATCTCCCCCGAGCCCTTGTAATAGGTCCCCTTATTGTTTTGGGCGTTTATGTATCCTATTTTATAGGTGTATCGTTTTTCCTTGGTCCCGATGCAATAATCTCCATGGGAGATTCTCATGTTTATGCAATTGCTGAATCTCTGTTCGGAGCAGCAGGGGGAAAGATAATTCTGATTTTCATAATCATATCCGTTATGGGAACGGTCAACGGTATAATTTTAGGGTTTATCCGTATGCCCTATTCTCTGGCTGTCAGGGATAATATGATACCCTTTTCAGAGTCGGTTTCAAAGCTCAGCAAAAAGAGTAATATTCCCCTGACATCAGCGGCAATCGCTTTTGTCTTTACTCTTATTTGGTGTTTTGTCCACTATTTTGTATCGTCAAGGAATCTTATGGAAAATTCAGATATTTCCGAAGTATCCGTCGCCATGAGCTACGCTATGTATATTCCTCTTTATTATAAAGTGTATCGCCTTTATAAAAAGGGAGAAATCAAAAGCGCATTTTTCGGTATTGTATGTCCGATCCTTGCAAGTGTCGGTTCATGTATAGTGCTTTTCGGTGCGCTGAGAAACCCGGATTTGATTCCGGTAACTCTGATATTTACTGTGCCGGTACTGCTTTCACTGATTTATTTTTCTCCTGCACAGAAGAAAAAATCATAATCACATATAAAAACCGAACCCGCTGAGTAAAATCTTAGCGGGTTTTAACTTTCTATTTATTTTATTTTTCGGATTCACTCTTTTGCTCCATGAGCTTTTTCTGCTTAATACGCTCTTCACGGGCAACAAAATATGATTCGTTTACATAGTCCTCAATTTTTTTGCCGTCCTGTATTCTGATAACTCTGCCTGCTGATTCTGCAATGGAATTATCGTGAGTGATAAGAATAACGGTTCTGCCCTCATCGCACAGCTCGTTGAGAATTTTCATAACCTCTGTGCCGCTGTGTGAGTCAAGGTTACCTGTGGGTTCATCGGCAAGTATAACGGGAGGCTTTGCCGCAACTGCACGGGCTATTGCCACACGCTGCTGCTGACCGCCTGACATCTCAGCGGGACGGTGATTTATTCTGTGACCCATTCCGACTCTTTCGAGGGCTTCAACTGCGAGCTTTTTACGTTCATCAGCGCCCATTCCTCTGTAAACCAAAGGCAGTTCCACATTTTCTCTTGCCGTAAGGCTGGGAATAAGATTAAAGCCCTGGAAGATAAAGCCTATTTCCTTGTTTCTAATTTCCGACTGCTCATCATCGGTAAGACCTTCAGTATTATTTCCGTTTAAATAGTATTCTCCGCTTGTGGGAACATCAAGAAGACCCAGCATATTCATCAGGGTTGATTTTCCCGAACCTGACTGTCCGACAATGGCGACAAATTCTCCCTCATCAATTGTCAGGGAAATTCCGTCTAAAGCGTGAACCTCATTTTCACCTGGATTATAAATTTTGTAAACATCTCTTACGTCAACAAGATGGGGCATGTAAACACCGCCTGATTTATATTTTTATTTATCAATGATAACTTAAATTTTAAGTCTGCAAAAAAAGCAAGTCAAGACGCAATTTGTAAATTATATATGAATGAAACGGAATAAAATTAAGTCTCAGGGGAAAAACAAAGTTGAAAAAGAAACAAAGGGTGAAAAATATGGCTGTAACAGGCAAAGAATATGAAAAAATGGCACAGAAGGCGGCACCGCCGAGCCATATGGTTAAAAATTTTTTTATGGCATATCTGACAGGCGGACTTATCTGCACATTCGGTGAGCTTCTCTTTACTCTTTATTCCTATTGGGGAGCTTCCGAAAAGGACGCACGCACGGCAGTTTCCGTGACGCTGATATTTATAACCGCATTCCTTACGGGAATCGGAGTTTTTGATAAAATCGCACGTCATGCCGGAGCGGGAACCATAGTTCCCATAACAGGTTTTGCCAATTCCGTGGCATCGCCTGCCTTGGAGTTTAAAAGCGAGGGCAAAATTATGGGCACAGGTGTTCAGATGTTTTCAATAGCTGGTCCCGTTATAGTGTACGGAACTGCGGCAGCCGTTGTTTACGGGCTAATAGTCTGGATTTTTCGTCTTTATTAATTTTAGCTGAAAGGTGGCAAAATAATGGCGGAAAGAATCGGAAAATATACCCTGTCCTTTACCTCCAAGCCGTCAATTGCCGGCAGTGCGGCAGTGGTGGGCAAAAAAGAGGGCGAAGGACCCTTAGGTAATGAATTTGATAAAATCTATACCGATACAACTATGGGCGAATGCTCATGGGAAAAGGCGGAAAGTTCAATACAGCGTGAGGCTATTATAAGGGCATTGGCAAAAGCCGATACAGCCACATCGCAGGTGGATGCTGTAATAGCCGGTGATCTCCTTAACCAGTGCATAGGAACTACTTTCGGACTTCGTGAAATGAATATTCCCTTTGCGGGAGTTTACGGAGCCTGTTCTACAATGGCGCTTTCACTGCTTATGGGCAGTATAATGGTGGATTCAGGCGCTGCAAATACCTGCGTATGCGCAACGTCCTCCCATTTCTGCTCCGCCGAAAGGCAGTTCCGATATCCTCTGGAATACGGCGGACAAAGACCGCCGGCAGCTCAGTGGACCGTTACTGGATCCGGAGCGGCAGTGCTTAAAAAATCCGGAGGAAAAGTCAGGGTAGAAAAAGGGATAATCGGAAGAATACAGGATTTGGGCATACGTGATGCCAATAATATGGGAGCCGCAATGGCTCCTGCGGCAGCGAGCACAATAACTGACTTTCTTAAAGACACCGGGACATCTCCCGAGGATTACGACATGATTTTAACGGGCGACCTTGGTTCTGTGGGTTCAAAGCTGCTGTGTGAGCTTATAGTAAAGGAGTCGGGGATAGATATTTCCTCTGTGCACAGAGACTGCGGAGTGATGATTTTCGATCCCGAAAAACAGGATGTCAATGCAGGCGGTTCAGGCTGCGGATGCAGCGGAGCTGTGGTCTGCTCGTATATAATGCGCCGTCTTATTGAGGGAGAACTGAAAAAAGTGCTGTTTGTGGGAACAGGTGCACTTATGTCGCCCACATCCTCAAAGCAGGGAGAATCGGTGCCGGGCATTGCCCACGGAGTGCTGTTGAGCACAGAATAAAATAAGAAAGAAAAAGGAGAAAAGAAAATGGTAAGACTTTTAAGAGATTTAAATATTTTATCAATGGCAGGAAGAACCCTTAAAATTATTGAAATAGCACGTTATGTGATTGTAGCGGCAGCAATTATTTTTGCCCTTACGGAAGGAATAAGGGCGACAATGGGAGCGGCTAAAGGAATAACAGCAGCAGACTAAGTCTGGCAGCGTGACGCTGCACCCAAACCGCACAGCAAGCTGAGCTTGCATCCATTCCGCACAGCAGGCCGAGCCTGCACCCAAGTCGCAGCAAGCTGAGCTTGCAGGCAATTCGCACATGGTCTTACAGAAATAAGAAAGTATAACTGCCTGCGAAAAAGTTATATGTAAACTAAAAACAAAAAGCAGAAACCAAAGAGCCACACAAAACTTTCCTACCTGACAGTCGCACACGTCGGCAAAGGAAAGATATGGACAGCAGCACAGCGTTTACTGTTTGCAGGTGATAACTTAAAACCCTTCACACTGCCGACGTGAATTGGTGAACGCTTGCTGTGCCTAACCGACGGCAAGGGAAAAGACATAGCAAACAGTAAAGCGTTTACACTTTGACGGTGATAGAATAAAACTTTTAAGCTGCCGTCGGTGGGCGTGTGGGTGAAAACTTACTTTGCGTTGATTAGTGCTTACTGTTTTGGCAAGCAAAATGCATTTTCGCATACTTTTGCTGCTATGGGCAAAAGTATGTGCCCTGCTGCGGCATGAGCAGCAAAACTTTATTATTTATCAAAGTGCGGGTAAGAAGCCGCAAGTTAATCCCGCCGCAGCATGAGCGGCACAGGTTAAACCTGCACATAATCCGCACACTAAGATGCGGCGCACTAAAGTATGAGTGCCTGCGTTTGAAAATCCTTATTTATTAAAGTATGGGTAAGAGGCACAACTTTTTTAATTTTTTAATATTATTTTCTGTTGTATTATCACTATCGGAACATCCACTTTACGGGAGGAATATAAATTGCTTGAGAAAATTACCGACGAAAATTATTTTCTTCACATTGAACAGAGTAAAAAACCGGCAGTGCTGTGTTTTTATGCCCCGTGGTGTGAGCAGTGTCAGCTTATTTTGCCGGAGCTCGAAAAAGCAGCGGCGGAAAAGTCGGAGTTTTACAAATTCGGTATAGTGAATACTGATTTTGAAAAGCGGCTTTCTCAGGAGTTTAAGGTGGAAAATGTGCCGAGTATTTTTCTCGTAATAGGAAAAGAGAAGAGAGAGGCAAGTTTTGAAGAAATTTTTGAGTAGCTTTTAAGCGGATGATAGAATATTCAATAAAATAAAAAGTCCGAAACGTTTATTGTTTCGGACTTTGACTTTTGCATAGGACACGGTATTCTTTTATATAATGTTTTCTCCGTACTTAAGAAGTATCATTTCAATTATAAATACGCTTGACCAGCCGAAATTTTCCGCTCCCAGTCCCTTGCCGGACTTGGAGTCGTAATATTCATAGATGCTCTCGCTGTTTTTATAGCACCAGCCGAGAATGTTTTCTATGTATTCCATGGCAAGTTCGCTGTAACCGTAATCATAAAGACCTCTAACGGCAAAATATGCTGTGTTCAGCCAGCAGGGACCACGCCAGTATTTTGCGGAATTGTAGCGTCTGTTATTGTAGCTTATTGTAGGCATTCCCTTGTAGAAATACTCGGGGTTTTCTGCAAGAAGTTTCATAGCCTTAGCCTTTTCGCTGTCAGCAATGCCGGAAAACAGCGGCATAAAAGAAACGGGAGAAAGGCGGTTTGTGAAACGCTTAAGCCTAAAATTATAGTCGCAGTAATATCCCTTTCCCTTACAGAAAAGAATTTCGTTTATATTCTTTGCCAGTTTTTCACGCTTTTCAATATAGCTTTGACGGTCGTTTTCAAGTTCCTGCTTTTCCGCCATATATGAAGCTGCAAGATAGTAATCTGCCATAAAGCAGTTAAGGTCAACAGCATAGCAATGGTTTATTCTGTGGGGAAAATCAAATCTCACAGTGTTGTCCCAGCCGCTTTCCATTTTGCTTACATCATAGAAAAACATAGTTCCGTCGCTGCGGTTATTTTCCCACCACTGAATGTTTTTAGCTACATGGGGATACCATTTTTTCAGAAAATCAATATCGGGAGAAATTTTATCGCTGCACATCATTGTCCAGCCGATAACCGGGGGCTTTGTAAATCTTGTCACGCTCTGACCGTTTGTGTAAATAACATCGGGAAGCTGACCGTCCTCGGACATATGAGAAAACAGTATTTCAGCCTGATCCTCAGCGAGCTTTTTGTCAAAATAAGATGCCGCTATCATATGGAAAGCTCCGTCCCAGTTCCAGACGCCTTTGTATGTAGAAGGTGAGGGCACTATGCCTCTCAAATCTCCAAAGACAAAGGAGGCATCATTCTCCGGCTTGGTTATAATATTGTTTTTCAGCGTACTGAAAGCTCTTTCGAGAAGGATTTCATCTCTCTGAGAAATTTTTTTCATGAAATTTTCGTTGAACATTTCTCTCACCCATCCAATTCTGTATTATTTACCGTATAAGCCGCCACGGTTCATTTTTCGGAAATCCTTAGGAGAAACTCCGCATATTTTTTTAAAGAAATTTGAAAAATAATGGCTGTCCGCAAAATTCAGCTCCATTGCAATTTCACCTACGGAAAGAGGAGTATTTATAAGATAAAGTTTTGCCGCCTCTATCTTTCTTTCCATGAAATATCTGTATGGAGTAACTCCGTAGCTTTCGCTGAAAATTCTTATAATATAGTTTTTGGAATAACCTATTTCATCAGCAATTTCATCAAGGGAAAGCTGCTGTTCTATTTTTAAATCCAGTGACATCCGTATTTTTTCGGCTACGCTCATAAGCCGGCTGCCGGAGGAGTTTTTGATTCTTGCCAGCATACGGTGTATTACAATTGCGCACTTTTCTGTAAGACGTGGATAGTTGTACTCGTATTTTTGACTTAAAGCCTCAAGTTCGTTAAAATAGCACAGTACGTCGCAGTCAGAAAAGCAGTATTCGTTTTCAGGGAGATATCCTTTGCACAGAGCCTCTAAGACAGGGCCGTCAAAAACTACCCACTTTTTTTGCCAAAGATCAGTTTCATCAGTATAATAGGTGTGATTGCTGCCTTTGGGAAGAAATATTACCGAGTTTTTGCTGGGATAATATGTTTTTCCGTTTATTTTAAGAACCCCGGTGCCTGAGGTAATAATTTCCAGTGCGTTAATGCCGGAGCAATCTCTTGAAATATGATAATTTTTGTCGCAATCTGTTTTTCCTACAACCATAATATTGGCGGGAAAAGTGTCGTTATAGTACTTCCAAAAATTAATTCCCTTATCCAAAGTGTTATATTCCTCACTTTTTCTGATATTTTTTCTATGTTATACAGTCGTTTAATATGATATTCTTATACTAACACACAATATCAACGATAACAAGAGGTAATGGTATGAAATTTTTATTAAAAACGGCATATAAATCTGCGGGGCAGACTTATTTTCTCTCCGGTGAAGGCGAAAGTGTTCAGGATTCGAGAGTTAAAATTCAGTTAGAGAATAATAATGGAATAATTACAGGAGATATTATTCCAAAAGAGGAAATAGAAATTACGGAATTTTCTGTAAGCTTTAAAAGGCCTATGGAAAAAGATGAAAGAATCTTTTCCAACGGATATCAGTCATGGACTCTCAGCAGGGAGTATGCACCGGATGATAAAATCAGGGATTTCCTTTCCGGAGCAGATTGGCTGATGAATTCTGTTTTCATGGAAAAAACGGGAGTGAATAGAGCCGGTGATGCCATATTTATAACAACTCCTCATAAGAGAGGAATTTTTACAAGCTCCTCTTACGGATACATAAGAAAGGGCGAGACTGTTGAAATATACGGTTCACTCAGCGAGCGTACAGGATTTACATTTTTGGAATTTGACGGAATCAACGGAACAATTACCGTTAAAAAGGATTTAGTGGGTGTAAAGTTCTCAGAAAAAAGAAGAGTTCTTGACCTTGCTGTAATAAAGGATACTTACAATGCCGCTTTTGATAAATATTTTGAGCTTATGGGCGTAACATGCCGTCAGAAAGAAAGACTCTGCGGATATACCACTTGGTATAATTATTATGGAAATATAACTGAAGATATAGTCAGACGTGATTTAAAGGCTCTTTCGGATTTCGGAGAGCGGGTTGATATTTTCCAAATTGACGACGGTTATCAGGCAGCAATCGGAGACTGGCTTATTACTGATAAGAAGAAATTCCCCTCAGGCATGAAAGCCGTTGCACAGGCGATACATTCCAATAATATGAAGGCAGGATTGTGGCTTGCTCCTTTTGCTGCTGTAAAATCGAGCCGTGTTTTCAATGAGCATCCGGACTGGATAATCCGTGATGAAAAGGGAAAGCCTTATGTTGCAGGAGCCAACTGGGGAAGGTTCTATGCTCTGGATATATATAATGAGGGAGCAAGAGAATATATCCGTCACTTTTTCGATGTTGTTCTCAATGACTGGGGCTATGACATGGTAAAGCTTGACTTCCTATATGCTGCATGTATGCTTCCTTTGCACAACAAAACAAGAGGAGAAATCATGTGCGACGCCATGGATTTAATCAGAGAGTGCTGCGGTGAAAAGCTTGTACTCGGCTGTGGAGTTCCGCTGATGCCTGCTTTCGGAAAGGTTGATTTCTGCCGTATCGGCGCAGATGCAGGTCTCGACTGGAGACGTCACCTTTACATAAACCGTGAAGCAGTTTCAACCTGCCATACAGTTAACAATTCAATTTTCAGACGTCATCTTGACGGCCGTGCATTCATGAATGACCCTGATGTATTTTTGCTTCGCAAAACCAATATGCATATGTCTTTTAAACAGAGAAAACTTCTTGCCAAAGTCAATGGTCTTTTCGGTTCTCTTCTTTTCACCTCTGATAATGTCGGAGAGTATGGAGCTGAGCAGGAAAAGGTATACCGTGAGACTATGAGTATGCCGGAAAGGGAGATTATCTCTGCTGAATATACAGGCAAAGAAGAAATAACTGTAAAATACATTGTTTCAGGTGAAAATAAAACCCTTGTCTTTAATCCTGAAGCGGGAGAAGAAAGGTGAAAAAAGTGGGCGTAGTGAATAAAGCTGTGGACGGCGTGAAAAACGTCTTCAGGTACTGGAAAAAGCCGCAGCCGGGAAGATATGTTCCATTCAGTGAGATTGTGGCTTTCAGCGGCGGCGGAATAGGTGTTAAAACCGTAAACTCAATGGTAGGTCAGATAAATATGTCTGCCACCTGTCTGCTTATCGGTTCTATTTATAAGCTAAGTCCGTCAAATATCTTTATACTCTTTGTGCTTTCCAATATAATAAGCGTTTTGAAAACCCCCATTGTAAGTATTCTTGTAGATAATACCAACACTAAAATGGGAAAATTCCGTCCCTATCTTCTCTGGGCGGGTATACCCTGTTTAATCGGTGTCGTGGGAATGACGTGGCTTATTCCCATAAACGGAAGCAATATTACCAAAATGGTGCTTATCGCCGTTTTCTATAATATTCTGTATATAGGTCAGCACATTTATAATAATGCCTATACAGGTATTTCACAGGTTATTTCACCCGACTCCGGTGAGCGTACTTTTATTATGAGTATTTCGGAGTTTGTTGCAAATCTCGGTCCCTCCCTTGTAACTCTTATACTTCCGATTTTTGCTCAGATTTTCTTTGGCTCAGCGGGACTTCTTGATATTAAGTCTTACCGTATTCTTCTCCCTGCCTTTGCGGCAGTGGGATTTGCCTTAGGTCTTGTTGTAATGTTCAAGACAAAGGAAAGAGTTATTAAGCCCGTCAGCGAGAAGGAAGAAAAGGTAAGCTTTAAAGAAGGATTTGCAGGTATTGCTCACAGCCGTGATTTTTGGATTGTAAGCATAGGAAAGCTTTTTGACGGATGCAGGGGAGCCATAGGTGTTTTGCTTAACTGGATATGCCTTTATCAGCTTAACAGCAGCGCGATGGCGGGAATACTTCCCACTATAACTTCCACTGCATTTATTCCCGGAATGCTTTTGGCTCCTCTGTTCATTAAAAAGCTCGGTTACAGAAAATTCGGCTTTGGCTCTTTTGCCCTCAATGCAATAGCTGCCCTTATAATGGTACTCACTTTCCAAAAGAGCATAGTATTCTTTGTGATTTCACTTTATATCTTCAATTTCGCAAGCGGTCCCCAGTACATACTTCAGACTTCACTTACTGCTGATGCCCTTGACCAGCAGCAGCTGAGAACAGGCAAGCGTGTTGAGGGATTTGCTCAGAATATTCAGCTTATGTTCTCTGTAATAGGCAGTATTTTTTCCACTGCAATTCTTACCTTTGTATATGAGCATTTCGGACTTGCCGCAGGTGCTGACGGACTTACAGATTACAGCGTTCTTACAGATGCCGCAATCAGAGATCCGATAATTACATACAGTATTATAATCGCACTTGTAGCATCCTTTATTTCGGCAGTTCCCTTCATCTTCTGCAACATGACAAAGGAGAAGCACGCAAAGATAATTGAAGAGCTTCAGAAAAAGGCTGAAGACGAAAAATAAAAATAAATATTAAAGTAAAGGTTTTAAACTCTCTTACTGGACTGATTCTATTTCCGTCTGTTGTATATTTATTGGTATACAGCAGGCGGAAATATCTGTATTGTTTAATTGAGTAAAAAGTGATATCATAAAATAAGTCTTATTAGGAATAATTAAAATTGCGGAGGGATTTTATGCTTATTAAAAACGCAGTTGTTTACGGTAAGGATTTTGAACCCGAAAGAGATAATATAAGAGTAATCGGTGAAAAAATAGATAGTGTAGGAGATATGTGTGCAGAAGCCGGCGAAGAGGAGCTGGATTTTGCTGGATGCATAGCAGTGCCGGGATTTATAGATATACACATCCACGGAAGAATGGGCTGCGATACCTGTGATGCAAAGGAAGAGAGCCTTGAAAAGATATCAGAAAGCCTTGCTTCACTGGGAATAACTTCATTTTGTCCTACTACAATGACTTTGGGAAATGAAGAGCTTAAAAAGATTTTCGCATGTACTGCCGGTTATATGGGCAATGAGAAAGGCGCATATATTCACGGTATAAATATGGAAGGCCCCTATATTTCTCCGGCTAAAAAGGGAGCACAGAACGGAAAGTATGTCAGAAATCCCGATTTCGATGAGTTCAAAGCACTTGCAGATATTTGTCCCGTAAGCCTTGTGGATGTAGCTCCTGAAACAGAGGGCGCAGCGGAATTTGCACATAAAGCAAAGGATATTGCCACAGTTTCCGAGGCTCATACAAGTGCCGGATATGATGACGCTAAAAAAGGCTTTGAGAAAGGCTTTACCCATGCAACTCATCTGTTTAATGCAATGACTGCTCTCGGCAGCAGAGAGCCCGGAGTAGTGGGAGCCGTATTTGACAGCGATACTGCAACTGCAGAGCTTATCTGCGACGGATTCCATATTTCACCTGTTACACTTAGAATTGCATTTAAAGTTCTTGGTGAAAACCGCTCCGTTGTGGTCAGTGATTCCATGATGGCAGCAGGCCTTGAGGACGGAGATTATGAGCTTGGAGGACAGGAGGTTTTCGTCCGTGACGGAAAGGCTCTGCTTGCAGACGGAACAATTGCCGCCAGCACATCAAATATACTTGATGAGTTCAGAAACGTTGTATCATTCGGCATTCCCTTTAAGCAGGCTGTAAAATCCTGTACAATAAATCCTGCAAGGGCAATCGGCGCCGATAAATACACCGGAACAATCGAAGAGGGCAAGTTTGCCGATATACTCATTCTCGACAAGGAGCTTAACGTAAAAGCCGTATTTGTCAAGGGTAAGAGAATGGTCTGATTATAATAATGTATATAAACGGATCGCTTTTTTGGATTTGAAATTATATTTATAAAAGAAAATGAAAAAGTTCCCTTTTAGGGGTTGACCGATTGTAATTAATGTATTATAATGGCTGTACCTCTTAGAGGGTTCTTTTTTTGTGCCCTTAAAATGAGAGGGAGGCTAATTATTATCCGGAAAACTGGAGGTGCCGTCATGAGAGTCAAAGTTACAATGGCCTGCACGGAGTGCAAACAGCGCAATTACAACACAATGAAGAACAAGAAGAACGACCCCGACAGGTTGGAGATGAACAAGTATTGCAGATTCTGCAAGAAGCACACTCTCCACAGGGAAACAAAGTAAGGGGAGGTAAAAAAAGTGGCTGACAAAATCAAGAAGGAAGCAAAAGCTTCCGCTGAGAAGTCCGGCAAAAAGTCGGGCAAAGAGAAAAAGCCGGGCTTTTTTGCCAAAGTGAAACGTTTCTTCAAAGACCTTAAAGGTGAAGGAAAGAAAATCGTATGGACAGACAGAAAAACTGTCATCAAGAGCACAGGCGTAGTTCTTGCTGCCGTTGTTATAATCGGCGCAGGAATCTGGGTTGTTGACTACGGTCTTTCCGAGCTTCTCAAGCTTATCAAAGACCTTAAGCCCGAAGAAGCAGCTGCAATGATCAGTTCAGCAGTTTATTCCCTGGGTTGGTTTTAAGGCAGTTTAATTCTGAAAACGGAGTGGTACAATGGCAAGCGATGCAAGATGGTTCGTTGTGCATACCTATTCCGGTTATGAGAATAAGGTTGCCACAAACATTGAAACGGTTGTAGAAAACCGTAAAATGTCAGATCAGATTCTTGAAGTAAAGGTTCCCACAGAAAAGGTAACCGAGATCAAGGATAACAAAACTCGAGAAGTTGAAAGAAAAGTGTTCCCCGGTTATGTATTGGTAAAGCTTGCAGTGTTTTACGATGAAGAGTCCGGCACATCAGAGATGAGTGACGAGGCTTGGTACGTAATACGCAACACCAGAGGTGTTACAGGCTTTGTCGGTCCGGGAAGCAAGCCCGTTCCGCTCACTCAGGCAGAGGTTGCTGCTCTGGGCGTTGAAAAACAGCAGATTGAGGTAAACTATGGTGTAAATGACCTTGTTACCATAATCGGCGGTCCTTTCGATGGATTTTCAGGAACGGTTCAGGAAATTGATACGGCTAAAAACTATGTACGTGTCAATATCTCAATGTTCGGCCGTGAAACACCTGTTGAATTTGAGCTCAATCAGGTAGAAGCAGTCGAAGAATAATTACGATAATTTGCGGTTTTCCGCTTATTATTCGCACGTTTTGTGCGAGGGACTCCGGTCCCTGTGGGAGGAGCAGAATGTTTTAACTGCTCCGCCATCTACCACGTTACTATGGAGGTGCAAAAAATGGCTCAAAAGGTTGTAGGTTTAATTAAGCTTCAGATCCCCGCCGGAAAAGCAACGCCGGCACCCCCGGTTGGTCCTGCACTGGGTCAGCACGGTGTTAACATTATGGCGTTCACAAAGGAATTCAATGAGCGCACAAAGAACGATGTGGGTCTTATAATCCCCGTTGTTATCACTGTTTATGCAGACCGTTCCTTCACATTCGTTACAAAGACCCCTCCCGCCGCTGTTCTTATTAAGAAAGAGTGCGGAATCGAGAGCGGTTCAGGCGTTCCGAATAAGACGAAGGTAGCTACGATCACCGGTGAGCAGGTCAGAAAAATCGCCGAGTTGAAAATGCCCGACCTTAATGCAGCAAGCATCGAAGCCGCTATGAGTATGGTAGCAGGCACAGCTCGCAGCATGGGCGTTACCGTCGTCGATTAATGCTCCCGGGTGGGAGGAAAAATCCGATTTAACCACTCTATGGGGAGGTACACACAATGAAACATGGAAAAAAGTATGTCGAAAGCAGCAAGCTTGTAGACAGAGCAAAGCTTTATGATCCCGCAGAAGCTCTTGACGTTGCAGTTAAGACAGCTTCCGCTAAGTTTGATGAAACAGTTGAAGTTCATGTACGTCTCGGCGTTGACTCCCGTCACGCAGACCAGCAGGTTCGCGGTGCGGTAGTTCTTCCCAACGGAACAGGTAAAAATGTTCGTGTTGCAGTTTTTGCAAAGGGTGAAAACGCTAAGGCAGCTGAGGCAGCAGGTGCTGACGTTGTCGGTGCTGAAGAGCTTGCAGCTAAGATTCAGGGCGAAGGCTGGATGGAATTTGACGTTGCAATCGCAACTCCCGACATGATGGGTGTTGTTGGACGTCTCGGTAAGGTTCTCGGACCCCGTGGACTTATGCCCAGCCCCAAGGCAGGTACAGTTACAATGGACGTTGCTAAGGCTGTAACAGAAGCTAAGGCAGGTAAGATTGAGTACCGTCTTGATAAAACAAATATCATCCACTGCCCCATCGGCAAGGTTTCCTTTGGATGCGATAAGCTTTCCGAGAACTTTGATACTCTTCTCGAAGCTATCGTTAAGGCAAAGCCCGCCGCAACAAAGGGTCAGTATATCCGCTCATGTGTTGTAGCATCAACAATGGGCCCCGGAGTTAGAATCAATCCCAGCAAGATTGGTGCTGCTCCTGCGGAAAACTGATTTTTCGCAATTTTTCTTGACACAGCATTTGCTGTGTGGTATCATAAATAAGCTGTTTAGCCGTAGACAGCGGGTGCTTATGCATAATTCGGTTTAACCGTTCCCGCCGAGGAGAAACTACAAGATTTTTGTTTTGTATAATTTCGCCTTTTCTGCGGTTGCGGAAAAGGCGTTTTCTTTTTCCCGGCAGTTTATGTATTTTTTGGAGGTGAATTAGTTTGCCAAGTGCAAAGGTTTTAGAGCAGAAGAAACAAATCGTTGCTGAGCTTAGCGAAAGACTCAAGGCTTCCTGCGCTGGTGTTGTTGTTGATTACAAGGGAATCAACGTTGCTGACGATACCGCTCTTCGTAAGGAACTCAGAGAGGCTGGCGTTAAGTACGAGGTAGTTAAGAATACTCTTCTTCGCCTTGCTGTTAAGGAGGCTGAAATCGAGGGTATTGATGAGTGCCTTACCGGAACAACTGCTATTGCAACAAGTGCTGATGACTATGTTGCAGCAGCTCGTATACTTTGCAAGTTCGCTGATAAACACCCCGATTTCGAGGTTAAGAGCGGATACCTTGACGGTGCTGCAATCAGCAATGATATGATTGTAAGCCTTTCAAAGCTTCCCTCACGCGAAGTACTTCTTGCAACTGTTTGCAGTGCATTCAATGCACCTATCGCCGCTTTCGCAAGAGCTATTCAGGCTATTGTTGACAAAGAGGGTGCTCCCGCAGAGGAAGCTCCTGCTGAGGCGTAATTAATTTAAATTAAAAACAAACTTTTTTGGAGGTAAATTAAAATGGCATCTGAGAAAATTGCTGCTCTTATTGAAACAATTAAAGAGCTTACAGTTCTTGAGCTCTCCGAGCTTGTAAAGGCTGTTGAGGACGAGTTTGGCGTATCCGCTGCTGCTGCTGTTGCAGTTGCTGCTCCCGCTGAGGCTGCTGCCGCTGTTGAGGAGAAGACAGAGTTCGACGTTATCCTTGCTGAGGTTGGCGCTGAGAAGATTAAGGTTATCAAGGCTGTTCGTGAGATCACAGGTCTTGGTCTTGCTGACGCTAAGGCACTTGTTGATGGTGCTCCCAAGGCTCTCAAGGAAGGCGTTTCTAAGGAAGACGCTGAGGCTGCTAAGGCTAAGCTTGAAGAAGTCGGCGCTAAGGTTGAGCTTAAATAAGTTTGCCATTACGGGACTTTCATACTTCCCCAATAGGGGAAAACATATGAACAAAACAGGAGCTGTCGTTTTGCGGCAGCTCTTTTTTGTTTTATGATATTATGTTGCTTCCTAAGTAAAAAAAGTGATTTTGTCAAAATTTATAAATGACAACATGATATGATAAAATATATATGTAGTAAGGGAACGGCGGTTGTTCCGCCACCTCAATGAAGGGAGGTTTTGATGTATGGAGTACACTTTATGTTTCACTCTATTGAGTCCTGAGCATAAAGAATTAACCGCTCTGTGTCCTACCACAAAGCGGTTATAAATGCACAATAACAATTTTGACTTTTTGCAGAACAACTAAAGTTGTTTTCTTATTTATTATACTATACTATGTTTATCTTCATTTATCAACATTTAACCGTAATTTGCCAAAAATCAGAATATAATCCCCGTAACAATCTGTCTCAAAGCAGGCAAAGATTTGTTGCGGGGATTTTTTTACCTCTAAAGCTTGCCATAAAATTACTGCTAAATATTTTTACTAAAATAATACTGTAAAGAGAATTTTATTCGAAAAAAGTGGAAAAATAAAGAAATTGCAGCATGTTTTACAAATGTTGTAATAAAAATATGTTAGAAATGCGAAGAAAAAAGAAGAAAAGTAAAGAAAATTGTCTATATTTTCCTCGCATATTGCACATAAATGTATGCTAAAAAACGTGTAAAATGTCGGTATTGACACGATGAGCAAAGGATATTACAATAAACACATGATAAAACGTTTTAGCACGTTGGAAGAAGAGTGAAATAGTTGCTGCGGATAGAAGAAAACGGACTTAATGCTGAAATATATACAGAGCTCCGTGCCCATGCAGGAATGCAGCCCTATAAACGTGAGGATGCCGAAATCGCACTTGGCGGCACACTGTTTTCCGTTGTGGTTTGGGATGACGATAAACCAGTTGGAATAGCCCGAGTAATCGGAGACGGAAGAGTTGCTTTTTTCATTAAAGATGTTTCCGTGCATCCTGATTTTCAGGGTAAAGGAATAGGAAAGCTGATAATGGAAAAAATTATGGCATATGTACAGCGTGCAGGAGCAGCCAATGCATATGTAGGATTAATGTCCACGCCGGGTAAAGAAGGCTTTTATGAGCAATTCGGATTTCATGTTCGTCCCTGCGGACATGAGGGCAGCGGGATGACCTGTTATATTAACAGTAAAAACACTCAGCCGTAATAGACGGTTAAAAATTTTTCAGAAATGAGGAACGTATTATGGCAAAAAAGGTACTTACCTTCGGAAGCTTGAATATGGATCTGACCATAGAATGTGAGCGATTACCTCAGGGCGGTGAGACAGTTCAGGGTTCGGATCTTTTGTGCAATGCAGGCGGAAAGGGCGGCAATCAGGCTGTTGCAGCTGCGAAGTCCGGTGCACATACAGAGATGATAGCCTGTGTAGGACAGGATGCTTTCGGTATGCAGATGGTTGAAGCCCTTGAAGAATACGGTGTAGGGTGCAGCGAAGTACGCATGAGCGAAAAGGCTCAGACGGGAATTGCACTTATTACCAGATATGACGGAGATAACCGTATAATCCTCAGTGCAGGAGCCAATCACGTTATGACGCCTGAAGATGTGGGAATTATTCTCCACAAGACAGGAAGCGCAGGGGATATATTTGTCACCCAGTTTGAATGTCGTAAGGATACCACTTTTGCAGCTCTTTGCGAGGCTCACAATATGGGAATGTACACCATATTCAATCCTGCACCGGCAAAAGAGATTCCCCCGGAAGTGTTCAAGTACATTGATCTTCTTATTCTCAACCAGTCGGAATGTGAGTTCCTGACGGGAATATTCCCCGGTGATGAGGCAGCTTGCCGCAGAGCTCTTGATGCAATTCAGACTCTCGGTACAAAATCTGTTATCATCACTTTGGGAGCAGCAGGCAGCATTTGCCGCACAGAGAAGAAAGAGGAATTCCGCACACTTGCCCGCAAGGTAAATGTTGTTGATACAACAGCGGCAGGCGATACCTTTATCGGAGCTTTGGCAGCAGAGCTTTGTGAGGGAAAAGACCTCGAGGAAAGCATAAAATATGCTACAAAGGCATCTGCTTTGACAATAATGAAGTATGGGGCGCAGCAGTCCATCCCATATAGAAACGAAATAGAAGAATTTTTCAAGGAGGACTAAATATGTTAAAGAAAAGACCTATTATTATCGACACAGATCCGGGTATTGATGATGCGCTTGCAATTGCTATTGCATTGTTTTCAGGCGAACTTGATGTCCGTTTGATAACAACAGTAGCAGGAAACGTATCAATCGAAAAAGTTACCCGCAATGCCCTTCGTTTGCTGAGCTTCTTTGGCAAGGATGTCCCTGTTGCCATGGGAGCACGCAAGCCTTTGATCGGACCCCTTGTAGACGCTTCCGATATTCACGGAGTAAGCGGCATGGAAGGATTTGATTTCCCGGAGCCCCGTGAGGATCTGCTTCTTCAGGAAAACGCAGTAAACGCAATGCGCCGTGTTATCATGGCAAGTGAGGAGCCAATAACACTTGTTCCTATCGGACCTCTTACCAATGTCGCTCTTCTGCTTTCCGTATATCCGGAGGTAAGCGAGCACATCCGTGAAATCGTAATGATGGGCGGTTCCGTAACAAGAGGAAATAAGGGCGTTATGTCCGAGTTCAATATCGCTACTGATCCGGAAGCTGCAAAGATTGTATTTGATTCAGGTATTCCCATTGTAGTTGCAACTCTTGATGTAGGACTCAAGGCACTTGTAATGCCTGAGGATACTCAGAAGCTTCCCGATCTCGGTCAGGTCGGTCAGATGGCACACTGCCTGTTCCGCAAGTACAGAGGCGGTTCCTTCAATACAGGACTTAAAATGTATGACAGCTGTGCAATAGCATATCTGCTTGCACCCACACTTTTTGAAACAGTTGATACTTTCGTTGACGTTGAGCTTGCAGGAAGCCTTACAAAGGGCTGCACAGTAGTTGACCTTAAAAACTACATGAAACAGCCTGCAAACGCAAAGGTCTGCGTTGACATTGATGGAGAAGCTTTCCGCCGCTGGTTCCTTGAATCAGTCGAAAAATGCATTTAATTACGTGCTTTACCCTGTAAAGGGTCGAGAATAAAAAGAAGAAAAAGATGAAAGGAATGTGAAGTATGTCCCCAATCATAATGTATGGTGCGGCTATATTGGCAGTTTGCGTTGTCGTATTCATGCTCATTAAGAAAATGGATATCAAGATGACCTTGTTCCTTATAGGTATCGTTTTGATGTACATCGCAATGGCATTCGGAGACGGAATCGCCATTAAAGACTTTGAATCAAGCGGTATTGCATTGCTTGATCCCCTAAAGGCCATTGTAGACCAGTTTAAATCTACAATTACCTCTGCAGGATTTATTATCCTTATCCTTGGCGGTTATTCATCCTACATGAGCCAGATCAAGGCAAATAACGTAACCGTCAGCGTTTTAACACGCCCCATTGCAAAGATTAAATCAGTTTATATCCTTGTTCCCCTTGTTTTCCTTCTCGGAAACGTACTTTCACTTGTTATCCCCAGCGCATCAAACCTTGCAGTTATCTTACTTGCAACTCTCTATCCCATTATGGTGCGTTCAGGCATGAGCTCTCTTACAGCAGGCGCAATCATAGCTACAACTGCTACTGTTATGCCCACTCCTCTTGGCAGTGATAACGTTGCAATTGCCGCTGAGCTTGCTAACACAACACAGTTTGCAGGTCTCACAGCCAGCGACTATGTATTCAAGTATCATGCAATCGTTTCTATCCCCACACTTATTATCATGGCAGTGGTTCACTACTTCTGGCAGCGCTTCCAGGATAAGCGTGCAGTTTCCAAGGGTGCAGTTGATGCAAAGCTTCCCGACGTTGAGGAAGTTCCCGGCGGTAAACTTTTCCGCACTGTATATGCAATTCTTCCCCTTCTTCCCATTATCCTTCTTATTGCAGTATTCGCACTTCAGTCATTCGGTGTGGAAATCGAACTCAGCGTTGAGGTTGCAATTCTCTTCTCACTTGTAATCGCAATTGTCTGTGAGCTTATCCGTACACGTAACGGCAGAGAAACCCTTAAGTCAACTGAAGCTTTCTTCAAAGGCATGGGCGGTGCAGTACCGATCGTTGCACTTCTTGTTGCAGGTACAACATTCGTAAACGGACTTAAGTCAATCGGACTTATTGATGCTCTTCAGAACGCTATGACAGGCGTACAGGGCGACGGAATGGGCTTTGTTCTTCCCCTTATCCTTGTTGCTCTTACTGCTCTTATCGTTATCCTTTCCGGTAGCGGTACAGCACTGTTCTTCGCAATGGTACCCCTTATGGTTCCCCTTGCAGCAGCAGCCGGCATCAGCGTACTTGCAATTTCCGTACCTATGGGTCTTGCAGGAAACCTTCTCCGTGCGGTTTCACCGGTTTCGGCAGTTATCATGATTGTCGCCGGTACAATCAAGAAAGAACCTCTGGAGATTGTAAAGCGCACATCCGTTCCCATGGTTGCAGGTACAATATTCATGTTTGTACTTTCAATGATTATGTTCCTGTAAAAATCTGACTTAGTAGAAGCTTATTTGCGATAGATAGCTAAGAGGAGCTGTACTTGTAAAACTTATTAAATGTTTTATGGGTACAGCTCCATATTCTTTTATTTATGAAAAGAATATGTTATTATAAAAAAGATAAAACCGGCAGGAGGAATTTGAATGCCTGAAAAACTCAGCAAGAAAAAAATAACCATAAAGGATATTGCAAGAGAAGCAGGTATTTCTCCGGGAGCGGTTTCTCAGATTCTAAATAACCGTCCCTGCCGTATTTCGGAGGAAAACAAACAGCGTGTAAAAGAGATTGCGGCAAAGCGCAAATATGTTGTAAATCAGACTGCCCGTGCTCTTGTTACACAGCGAAGCTATACAATAGGTCTTATTGTGCCTGATATTCAGAATACATTCTTTGCACAGCTGGCACGTCAGTTGGAGGAAGCCTGCCGTGAACGTGGATATTTCCTCATGTTTGCAAACAGTGATGATGTATTTGAAAACGACTGTAAACTTCTTCGCAGCTTTGAGTCAAGAGGCGTTGACGGAGTTTTTCTTATCCGCAGCAATGAGTCATATCAGTATGAAGATGAGCTCAGCCGTCATCTGCAAAAGATGGATGTACCCTATGTAATGGTGGACAGACCATTTTTCGGATTTGCCTGCGACCATGTGTGCTTTAATAACCGATTGGGTGGATACAGAGCGGCTAAATACCTTATTGAAAAAGGCCACAGAGAAATCGCCTGTGTTTATCTGGACGATAAACGTGGAAACGGTGCCAACCGTCTTTCAGGATATCTGGACGCTTTGAGAGAACAGGGAATTGAGCCGCCGAAAGATTATCTGATTCCCGGAGATAACCGAGTACAGGGCGGTTATAACGCCGTTGAAAAGGTGCTTAAAAGCGGAGCCACAGCAGTGCTTATCTGCAACGATATGATGACATTGGGTTTTCTGCGAGGCTTAAAGGAACGTAAATTTACCGTTCCAAAAGATATATCCGTAGTCAGCTACGATAACTCTCTTCGTGAATTTCTTCTCGACATTTCACTTACAACGGTTACAATGGATCTCGATCTGCTTGCCCAGCGTGCAGCGGAGGTTATGATAGGACGCATTGAGAAAAAACGTATTAAGGCTCAGGAAATTTATCTCGAACCGGTACTCGTCGTAGGAGACAGTGTAAGGGAAATGTGAAAATGAGATAACTTAAAATTCAATGCAAATTTTTTGCATATTTCGTTGTACATAAACATTTAAGTTAATATATCAGTCCGTCGTCTTTTCTCCAAAGTAAGAGAAAAGGCGGCAGTTTTTTTTATAATGTTACCCTAAATAACAGCGCATTATGACATCCTTTTGCACAGGCTGGTTTTATAATTGTAAATGATCTAAAAAATACGGGACAGGCTGTTAATTTACAATTATAAAGTGGTGTTAAAGCGTGAAAAACAATATTTTAACTTTGCCGTCGGCATATATAAAAGGAGTACCAAGGGGAGCAAAAGAGGTGCTGCTTCATCTGGTTTCCGGGTGCTGTGGTTTTCTCATGGCGCAGACGGGAATTTTCGGGAATTACTCACCTTTTGGAATTGCCATTACTGCGGCGCTGCCGGTGGATTACATACTTTCGGGAGCCGTTGGAGCAGGAGCTGGATATCTTTTGACTAAAGATATGGACATGCCTTTACGGTATATAGCAGCTCTTACTATAATTACAATAACGGCGTATTCGGTGAGAAAAAGCAAAAATATAAAGAGCGATACGCTGATTCTTAGTCTGTGTGCTTTTGGTGCGGCATTTCTCAGCGGAATAGCAGTTTGCATTGCGGACGGATTTTCAGCGGGAGCCCTCGTGATGTATCTGGGTGAATCTCTCCTTGCAGGAGGCAGCACATATTTTTTTAAAAAATCCTTTGATACTGGAGAAAGAGGGATTAAGGCTCTTACTGGGACGGAAAAAAGCTGCCTTGTCATAACGGGAAGCATATTTATAGCCTGCGCCTCAGGAGTTACGATTTTCAGTATATCACCGGGCAGGATATTTGCCGTTCTCATAATACTTTTTGCTGCTGCAATCTGGGAAGAGCGTGGAGGAGCTATTGCCGGTGCGGCAATAGGAGCGGTTATGTCGCTGATTCCTGGATGCGGACATATAGGCGGAGTCTATGCGGCAGGAGGAGTTGTCGCCGGAGTTTTTTCAGGGGGCGGACGCTTTGCCTCAGCCTGTGCCTTTGTTCTTGCAGGAGGAATTGTAACCTTAGCTGCTACGGGAGGAGAAAATGCGCTTCCAACTTTGGTTGAAACGGCAATAGCTACTGTTATTTTTGTGGTACTTCCAAAAAATATTTCCGAAAGCATAAAAAAGCGTTTTACAGTAAAAGGTGAAGAGAAAAAGAAAAGTACGGGAATGAGAAGAGCCCTTGTCATGCGTCTTGACGTTGCCTCAAAAGCCATGTCTGAGGTATCAAGATGCGTTGATAAAATCACTCAGGGACTGAGTACTGTTGATACTCCGGAACTTACCCTTCTCTACTCAAAAGTCCAAAATGCCGTTTGCAGAAAATGCGGATTGCACTCTTTCTGCTGGGATAAGAATTTCGGCGATACAATAGATGTTTTCGGTCAAATGGCTCATGAGCTTCAAAACGGTGAAGAGCTGACCCGTGATAAGCTGCCGGCGCATTTTGCAAGACGTTGTATCAGAAGCACAGCACTTACTGAGGCTATGAATGAGGAATATGAAAAGTTTACCGAAGGTATTACTTCCGTTAAAAAAGTCACCCAGGTAAGGGGGATTGTGTCAGACCAGTTCGGAGCAGTGGCGGATATGCTCAGCAGCCTTTCTGATGAATTTCAGCAGGCGAGGGGATTTGACCGTGAAACAGCACTCAGGGCACGGCGTGTGCTTGAAAGGTATGATATAGTGCCGGAGGACATCTGCTGTATTACTGATCCCTATGACCGTATGACAGTGGAAATCTGCTGTAAAAAAACAGCAGGTAAAATAAATGTGGGCAGACTTACCGAAGAGCTTTCCGAAGCCTGCTCAAGAGAATTTGCAATGCCAAGCGTTACTCTCATGGGAGCAAATGAGCTTATTACTTTCAGCGAAAGAGCTGTTTATACGGTAGATGTAGGAGCCTGTCAGTTTCCCAGCAGTGAAAATTCCCCCTGCGGAGATGCCTATGACTGCTTCGATGACGGCAGGGGCAGAGAGATTATGGTAATAAGCGACGGAATGGGAACAGGCAGACGTGCAGCCATTGACGGAAACATGGCGTCGGGACTGCTTTCCAAGCTGATAAAAGCAGGATTCGGCTTTGACTGTTCTCTTAAGATAGTGAATTCTGCACTGCTCTTAAAGTCTGAAGAGGAATCCTTTGCAACTCTCGATATAGTCTGTCTTGATCTGTTTACGGGAAAAGCGCAGATATTCAAGGCGGGAGCTCCTGCAACCTTTGTGCGTAAGAAAGGCAAAGGGGCTAAAACGGAAAAGCCGTCATTACCTGCTGGAATTTTAAGGGAAGTTGAGTTTGCAAAGACGGAAGTGGTTTTAGGTGAGGGCGATATAATCCTCATGGTGTCCGACGGAGCGGTAAACGGCGGAGACGAGTGGATAATTTCAGAGCTGGAACTGTGGCATGAGGGAACGGCATCGGAGCTTGCGGAGCATATAGCGTCACAGGCTAAAATGAGGCGGCCTGATATACGTCCCGATGATGTTACGGTAACGGCGGCAATAATTGGAAAATAAAAATAGTCCTTTCTGGATGGATTCAAAATATACGCAGTAAAGTTCTTTGCTTGCTGTGCTCAGAATCTGTCATAGGAAAGGGCTTTTTTGCTTTTTTTAATGCAAATTTCCTTGCGGATTTTCTAAAATTGCACCTTTGTCAAAACCTGTGTTTGGATATTTATATAATTGACTATAAGCGGTGGATATAATATAATTATCAAAGAGAAAAAGCGCCCCAAAGGGTGCTTTCCTTAATTACGGAGGTGTGTTTAATTGGTAAAGGCTATTGTCGGAGCAAACTGGGGCGATGAAGGTAAAGGTAAAATCACCGATATGTTTGCTGCTCAGTCAGATGTAGTAATCCGTTTTCAGGGCGGAGCAAATGCAGGCCATACAATTATTAACGATTACGGAAAGTTTGCACTGCATCAGCTTCCTTCGGGAGTTTGTTACAGCCATACTACCAATATCATAGGCAACGGTGTAGCAGTTGATATTCCGAAGCTTATGGATGAAATTAAATCTGTAACCGATAAAGGCGTTCCTATGCCTAAGATAATGGTATCTGAGCGTGCTCAGATAATGATGCCCTATCATGTGCTTTTGGATGTCTATGAAGAGGAGCGTTTGGGCAAAAAGAGCTACGGCTCTACAAAATCAGGTATAGCTCCTTTCTATTCAGATAAATATGCAAAAAAAGGCTTCCAGATATGCGAGCTTTTTGATGAGGAATATCTTCGTGAAAAGCTTGAGGGAGTTGTTGAAGTAAAGAATCTTACTTTGAAGCACGTTTACGGTAAGTCCGGGGACGAGCTTTTAAATGCCGATGAGATTTTCAAAACTCTCATGGAATACCGTGATATGATCTCTCCCTTTGTTGCCGATACAGCTAAGTTTATCGCTCAGGCAATTAAGGACGGCAAGAAGATTCTTCTTGAAGGTCAGCTGGGCTCTCTTAAAGATCCCGATTTCGGTATTTATCCCATGGTAACTTCTTCCTCCACTCTTGCCGGTTACGGCAGCGTCGGAGCTGGAATACCTCCTTATGAGATAAAAGATGTGGTCGCCGTTACAAAAGCGTATTCCAGTGCAGTAGGCGCAGGCGAATTTGTAAGTGAAATTTTCGGTGACGAAGCAGACGAAATGAGAAGAAGAGGCGGAGATGCAGGCGAATACGGCGCTACAACTCACCGTCCCAGAAGAATGGGCTGGTTTGACTGTGTTGCAACCCGTTACGGATGCCAGGCTCAGGGAGCAACAAGCGTTGTGCTTACAGCTATCGACTGCCTTTCATATCTCAAGGAAATCCCCGTATGTGTAGGTTATGAAATAGACGGAGAGGTAACAGGCGATTTCCCTGTTACACCTAAGCTTAAAAAAGCAAAGCCCGTCCTTAAAGTGCTTCCCGGCTGGGGTACTGATATAAGAGGCATAAAGGAATTTGACAAGCTTCCCAAAGAGGCTCAGGACTATGTTCTCTTTATTGAAAAGGAAATCGGAGTGCCGATTAAGATGGTATCAAACGGCCCCGGACGTTCCGAGGTAATCTTCAGATAAAATCCGATGCACAGCATCACAGGGATAATAAAAATAAAGGAGTTGCAAAACATGAAACAGGATATGATTGTAATTTTAGATCTTGGCAGCACAGAAAATACCCGTATTGCAAGAGCTGTACGTGATTTAGGCGTATACAGCGAAATCTGCAATTACGATATTACTGCCGCAGAGCTTAAAAAGCTTCCCAATGTAAAGGGAGTAATCATCAGCGGCGGTCCCAACAATGTTGTTGACGGAGTTAAGATTGATGTCAGCGACGAAATCTATGAGGCTGGTTATCCTGTTATGGCAGCAGCTCATAATGCAAAGTGTGAAGAGGTTCTCGAAAGCTGGCCCGCAGATGACGAGGAGCTTAAAAAGGTTCTCTCCGCTTTCGTTTTTGATAAATGCCACGCTGAGGCAAACTGGAACATGAAAAACTTTATCGCTGATCAGGTCGAGCTTATCAGAAATCAGGTTGGCGACCGCAAAGTGCTCCTTGCTCTTTCTGGCGGTGTTGATTCATCAGTTGTTGCAGCACTTCTTCTTAAAGCTATTGGCAATCAGCTTTACTGTGTCCATGTAAACCATGGTCTTCTTCGTAAGGGTGAGCCTGAGCAGGTTGTAAGAGTATTCCGCAACGAGCTTGGCGCAAACCTTACTTATGTTGATGCAACAGACCGCTTCCTCGATAAGCTTGCAGGCGTTGCAGATCCTGAGCAGAAGAGAAAGATTATTGGCGCAGAGTTTATTCGTGTATTCGAGGAAGAAGCACGTAAGCTTGATGGCATTGACTTCCTTGCACAGGGTACAATTTATCCCGATATTATAGAGAGCGGCACAAAGACAGCTAAAGCTGTTAAGGCACACCATAACGTTGGCGGACTTCCTGAGGATCTCAAGTTTGAGCTTGTTGAGCCTCTCCGTCAGCTCTTCAAAGATGAAGTTCGTGCCTGCGGCGTAGAGCTTGGACTTCCCGCAAACATGGTATACCGTCAGCCCTTCCCAGGCCCCGGACTTGGTGTTCGCTGCCTTGGCGCAATTACAAGAGATCGTCTTGAGGCTGTACGTGAGTCTGATGCCATTCTCCGTGAGGAGTTCGATAAAGCAGGTCTTGCAGGAAAGGTATGGCAGTACTTTACAGCTATTCCGGATTTCCGCTCAGTAGGTGTCCGTGACCACGAGAGATGCTATGAGTATCCCGTAATCATCAGGGCTGTCAACACTGTTGATGCAATGACAGCAACTGTTGAGCCCCTTGACTGGGATGTACTCTTCAAGATTACAAACCGCATCCTTGCAGAGGTCAAAGGTGTAAACCGTGTCTGCTACGACGTTTCACCAAAGCCCATTGCCACAATAGAGTGGGAATGATTTCATAGACCCGGAAAAGCCTGATATGACTGGATTTTTGATGGGTTAATGCCATTTGTGGCAACGATTTGGCAACACTTTTATTATTTATAAAAAGAGAGCTAACTGATTTTGATTAGTCAGTTAGCTCTTTTTATGTAATTAATATCAAGCATTAACTTATAAAATATCCTTTTTGTGAAGCTAATGTTTTTAATTTATTATAATTGGAACTATTTAAATTTTTCATTTTTCTATATCCACCAAATGATTTTGGTGCTTGTTCGGGTAGATGTTCTCGTATCCAATCATAATCTTTACGGTCTTGTAGTTCGATTTGTTTTTTTCTTTTTTCTTGTTCGTAATATTCTTTTTCTTCAGAAGTTCGGTCATCAATAAATGGTCTATTGACGTATTTGATTATATCATCGGATTTTTCTAAAGATATAGACGGGTCATAGATTGGACTGAAATAATTTCGATCGCCTTTATAAAAAATGTATGGAGAAAAACGCAAAGAACATTCTCTATGAATATACATTTTTCGCAATTCATCTGGTAGTTTTGGAAATCTCTTGTCTTTACCGTAAACGCTAAAAATTCTTCCACGATAGCGACTGCATATTTCACAGGTGCATGCTCGTGAAGTCAATTCGGTGCTTACTAAATCATTATCATCAGAACAATAATAATCTTTATTTTGATTTATAAAAATATCTATTGCGTTTTCATTATTTCCATTTTGTTGTAATGAGTTTTCAGAAAAATATTTATCATAATTTTCTATAATATATTTTTCTTCTGCACGTGCCTCGTCAAACCTGCCAAAGTATTTTAAGAATTCTACTATTCGCATATAATCTTTTTTGCTCCAAGTATAATTTGAATGTGGAAAAATCTCATTTGCTTTTCGAAGGCATGCAAGAGCTAGGTCTTCTTTCCCTGCTTTTTTAAACTCAGTTGCTTTTCTATGTAAAATATATTCTATGTTATTTACAGGCGACGATATTTCTGAATTATTGGAATAAGTTGGAATTTTGATATTCTCTATATCTTCTATTGTTTCAAAAGAATAATTACGGTTTATGTTATTCGATTCTCCTTGCGGAGAATTTACAAATAAATTTTTGAGTTGTTCTAAAATACTCATATTATTATTCCTTCCTTTTTGCTATCAAGAATTAAGCAAATGTTTTTGAAAAGGTTTATTTAATCAATATTTTTATTATACTATGATGTTTGATTAGTGTAAATCTAAAATCAAAATTTTAATATATTTATAATTTCACTTATGGCGTATTAACTTTCATAATAGTAATAATTTTTACGGCATTCACATTCAATACCCATAATTCATTTCATTCAAATTGAACCAAAACTCAAATTTTGAACTTTTAAAATTTAAATTGAACTCAAAAGCAAAAAGTGATATAATTCTATTTGAGAATTGAACTTTATGTGAAAACTGAACTTTTGGAGGAAGAAGAGATGTCAAAAGAAAGTTTTGCTCAGAGACTTAAAACTGCTATGGAAAAACAGGGGAAAAAGCAGGTTGATTTAATAAATGCCGCCGCTTTACAGGGTGTGAAGCTTGGAAAAAGCCATATAAGCCAGTATGTAAGCGGAAAAACTGTTCCACGTAGTGACATTCTTCACTTTTTGGCCAAAGAGCTTAAGGTGGATGAAGAATGGCTTAAAGGCATTGAAGATGAAACACCGCAAAGAGAAATTGAACCTGAATCTAATAAAACTGAACTTTTGGAGGCAAATACCATGCGTACTTTTAAAAAATCGTCAAAGCTTGACAATGTTTTATATGATGTAAGAGGACCGGTCGTGGATGAGGCCGCAAGAATGGAAGAAGCCGGAACAAGAATTTTAAAGCTTAATATCGGCAATCCTGCGCCTTTCGGCTTTCATACTCCCGATGAAGTTATTTACGATATGCGCCGTCAGCTTACCGAGTGTGAGGGATATTCTCCTGCTCAGGGACTTTTTTCTGCAAGAAAGGCTATTATGCAGTATGCTCAGCTTAAAAAGATTCCCAATGTTTCTATGGAGGATATATATACAGGTAACGGCGTCAGCGAGCTCATTAATCTTAGTATGTCAGCACTTCTTGATGACGGTGATGAAATTTTGATTCCTTCTCCCGACTATCCTCTTTGGACTGCCTGCGCAACTCTTGCAGGTGGTAAAGCTGTTCATTACATCTGCGACGAGCAGTCAGACTGGTATCCGGATATGGACGACATAAAGAGGAAGATTACAAACAGAACCAAGGCAATTGTAATTATAAATCCCAATAACCCCACGGGAGCACTGTATCCCAAAGAGGTTTTACAGCAGATTGTAGATATTGCAAGGGAGCATCAGCTTATTATTTTCTCCGATGAAATATATGACAGGCTCGTTATGGACGGGGAACAGCATATTTCCATTGCATCTCTTGCTCCCGATTTGTTCTGCGTAACATACAGCGGGCTTTCAAAATCACACATGATTGCCGGATTCAGAATAGGCTGGATGATTTTAAGCGGCAACAAAAATATCGCCAGGGACTATATTGAGGGATTGAGGATGCTTTCAAATATGCGTCTTTGTTCCAACGTTCCGGCACAGTCTATAGTTCAGACTGCTTTGGGTGGACATCAGAGTGTTGAAAGTTATATTTTGCCCGGAGGCAGAGTATATGAGCAGAGGGAATTTGTTTATAAAGCTCTTACGGATATACCCGGTATAACCGCAGTAAAGCCAAAGGCAGCTTTTTATATTTTCCCGAAAATTGACATTAAAAAGTTCAATATCACCGACGATGAGAAATTTGCCCTTGATTTGCTTCGTGACAAGAAAATTCTGCTTATACACGGCGGCGGATTTAACTGGCAGCAGCCCGATCATTTCAGAGTAGTATATCTGCCGAGAATAGAGGTTTTAAAGGAATCCGTAGAAAAAATAGCCGATTTCTTCAGTTACTATCACCAGTAATTTTCTTTTGCTTTTTCGGAGGATTTAGAAGTGACGGTAAAAGAATCAGTACGCACTGTAAATTTTGGTTCAGCCGAAATACAGTATGTTTTGGAGCGTAAGAAAGTAAAGAATGTAAATCTCCGCATCAAAAGGGACGGTACGGTAAAGGTTTCGGCAACTTCATTTGTACCTGCAAAAAGGATAGATGAATTTGTTTTAAGTAAAGGTGAATTTATCCTTTCCGCTCTCAAAAAGTTTTCTCAAAGGGCGGAGTTTTCCGAGGACTCAATAAAATACGAAGACGGCGACAGCTTTTATATAATGGGTAAATGTCTTTATCTTAAGGTTTTACCGGGAAAACTCGGGGTAGAAGCTGACGGAGGGTATATTTATCTAACTTTGCCTGATACCGATGATACTGCAAAAAAGAAAAGGCTTATGGAAAAATTCAGGGACGAGGAATGCCTGCTGAATTTCGGAGAAATCCTTGATGAAATATATCCTGTTTTCAGCAAAATGGGTGTAGAAAAACCTCAGCTTAAAATAAGAAAAATGGAAAGCCGCTGGGGCTCATGCGCATACAGAAAAGGTGTAATTACTATTAATAAACGGCTTTTGGCAGCACCGAGAGAATGCATAGAATATGTAATAGTACATGAAATGTGCCATTTTATTCACCCGGATCATTCAAAGCAATTCCACAATCTCGTTGCCTCTATAATGCCCGATTGGAAAGAGAGAAAGAACATTCTCGAAAAGACGTCTCAGTGCTGGTACTGATAAATAGTTTACACATAAATAAAGCAAAACAGCATCGGAGAAGCTTTTGGCTTCTTCGGTGCTGTTCTCTTTTTTGAGATGTTATGAATTTACGAGCTTTAAATTTATCCTTCCGTAAGAGTAAACCCTGATTCGTTACTTTCAACGGAAAAATAATAGATAGAGTCGTACCGGGCGGGGAATTTTTTGTTTTCACACAAAGTGTATTGCTGTCCGTCGGTGTCTGTAACTCTTAAATCAAAAGAGAAATTTTGAAGCTCATAGTTTTGTGTTCTAAGAGGAAAATGCTGGGGAATAAATTGGAACGCTGTGAATTCTCCTTTGGGAACGGATGCGCCGTTAGTTATTTGAGATGACTGTGTGCCTGCAATTTCTCCGTTAAGATAATAATCCATTGTTATTTCACGGATTTCTTTTTCGCTGTTGTTTTTTATTTTTATCATAAATACTTCGTTGCTGAGTACATCTACTTTTCCGTTGCTGTTTATATTAAGCTTATCCAGAAGCTTTTGAACCTCTGCGGCGGAAGAAGAAAAATCCTTTATATTTTTACCTGCAAAATTGGAGGCATGTTCTGCGGTTACGGTGTATTTTGTGGCATTGCCGTTTGCAATATATTCCCATGTTATATAGTCAAGGTTGCCGATTAAAGCAATCAATACACTGGAATCATGCAGCATATTCTTTTGAACTTCTTCTTCGTTGTATGGGGAAAAGACTTTATCAAGAATCAGCGTCCAACCGTAAGGCTGCTGGGCTGTGTGCAGCTCGTTTGAAAATCCTCCGAAATGCTTGGTGACCCCTAAAGCGGAGGCTATATTGAGATCGTCTACAATACTGCCCACATATGGAGTTTTCAGTGAGTAAAGTTCCGCTGCAGTATCGCTTATGGAAACACCGTTTTCCCATTTTACAAGTCCGTTTACTCGTACTGTATTAACCTCATTTTTTGCTTTGTATTCTTTGCTGAAGGTTCGCTTGTTTATAATACTGTGCGGTGCAGAATAAACCGTTATGTCAACTACACCGTCCTTTTCGGAAAATGAGGTGCGAAAAGCGGCGCTTGCGTCCAAAAGAATTTCTCCGTTTAATTTTACGGTATTGTCAGTAACTGAAACGCTGCTGTAAAAAGTTTTTATATGAGCTTCTTTTCCTAAATAAAAGGTTTTGAATGAACCTGCAAGAATAGCGATAATTACCAGTACAGCGCATACTATAAATCCCTTTTGCAGGGAGCGGCGGCGGATTTTTTTAAGATAGTTTACCTCAGCTTTAGGTTCGTTTTGTGTTTTTTCCGGTTCTTTCATTCGCTGTAAGACTTCGGTACACTCAGGACATTCTTTTAAGTGTTCGTTTACGGCTTCATTTGTAGTTTCACTTGTGAGTTTATCCACATATGACGGGAGCAAATCCCGTACAATGTCACAGTTAAGCTTTGTACTCATCTGCTTCCAGCTCCTTTTTGATTTTTTCTTTGCCTCGATAGTAGTTAACCCTTGCCCAGTTTTCCGACTGAGACATTATGTCTCCTATCTCACGGAAAGACAGTCCCCCAAGTAACCTCAGATACATAACCTCACGCATTTCGCTGTTTAGAGAATGCATTCTTTTCATCAGTTCAAGCTGTCCCATAGCCGAGATGATTTCATTTTCCGGCGACGGGGATGAAGCGGTATGCTCTTCGAGGGTATCTGCCGGCGGATGCTTGCGGCGGTAGCTTAAAAATACGTTTTTGGCTATGGCGCAAAGCCATGTGGTTATTTTGCAGCTTCCGTCAAATTTATTTGCTGATTTTACCGCCTGATAAAAGGTTTCCTGTGTCAGCTCCTCAGCGGTGTCAGCGTTTCGGGTAAGGGAAAGAAGATAGCCATAGACCGTCTGCGAATGTTCACGGTAGATTTCTTCCATTGACAGCATCGAGTTATCTCCTTTCGGTTTATTTGTCAGTTAATGTCGGAAACAGCCAAAACGTTACAGATAAATGAAAAATTTTTAAATTTTAGAAGTTATTATATAATATCACACTTTGAGTTTTCCACAATATTTGTTTTTATTGTTAAAAAGAGCCGACCGCTTTTTGCAGTCAGCTCTTTTATTTTATTCAGTTGCTTTTATCAGTTTAATGCCCTTTAAGGGCATTGCCTATTACAGCTGAGTAAGAGTATTTGTGCAGCTCATTGTTGTTACAAGCAGAGCCATAATGATACCTGCAAGGTATGGGTTGCGTGTACGCTTGTAAATAATACGTGATACAACTGCTGCAACAGGAAGGATAACCACAATTGGGTACAGCCAGATTCCTATAATGCTTCCGCCGAACCAGGGGATAAACTCATTGGGAAGGTGTCCGGTGATGAAGAAGCAGCTGTACATGATGATAATCATGATAAGGGAAGCAAGGCCGTTGAAAATAGCCATAACTGTGGTGTTGACCCATTCTTTCTTGCCCATCTGGAAGTAGTTGTAGCTGTTTATTGAAATGCTGTTGCAGATGTAGTAGACAAGGAAGAAGGGAAGGTACAGTGCGATAATCGGAATCTTATCCGCTGTAAATGCTTTAAGGGGAAGTACCCACAGACGGAAATCAGTCTTGAAGAAGTAGTCGGCGGCAAATACAAGTGCATAGGATGCCGCAGCAACAACAATTGCAAGCGCGATTGTTTTTACAAGATTAATACCGCTTATCTTTACTCCGTTTGCAACTCTGTCAGGCTTGCTGCCTGTAATCAGACGTCCAATCCAGATGAGTACAAGGGCGAAGAGACCGCAAAGCATACTCCATACGCCGATGAAGAATACCGGCGACTGTGGGAAGAAGTCAGGCATAATCTTACCGATTACACTGTATCCCACCATATAGACGACTATTGAGAACAGTGTTGCAAGAATATTGCTGATCCAAAACCATGCTTTTGCTTTGCCTTTGGGTGCCGGAGCGGGAGCAACTGTCTGCGGAGCCTTAAGGCTTGCAAATACTTTTGTCTTAATAAGAGTAAGTGCAAGGCTTACAGCAAACATCATAAATCCAACAAGGCCGATTGCGTTGAAGAAAGCTTTAAGCTGCCAGATTTGGTTGTCACCGTCAATTTTAATGGGAGCGTCAAGAGCAGCGTCAAAAAATTCAATGCTGGAGGATACAACTCCCTTTGAGAAATGAGCCCATGGATGGGTGATGTTGGGGTTGTAAATTACTCTGATAGCTTCTTCTCCGTCTATCTCTTCTTTATACATTGTATAGCTGCTGCGTGTATCAAGTCCTGTGGGATCCTGACCGAAATGAAGGAATGACTGAGCAGTAGCCTGGTCTATGTAATCACGTGGAGCTGTGCGTGTGCCGTCGTCAAGTTTTACACGATGGAAAAATTCATCGTACTGGCAGGCGACAATTCCGGCGTCACGGCTGCCGAACATATTGTAGTATTCGCCTTTATCGTCCACATAAACCGCATCGTTTGAAACGAGAAGGGCGGCGGCAATAAGCTGAGTTTCAGCTTCGTTATCCAGAAGTACTGCCGTACGGCTTGCAAGTGCGCCGTTGGAGTGACCTGTGACACCAATGCGTTCTGTGTCAACAAAGGGCAGATCAGCCATCATTTTTACGGCGTCATACATTCCGTTGGCGTTGTTTTCAGGTTTCCACCAGTCGCCGGTGGGAAGATTTTCCGAATTGCCGTGACCGTACATATCAATTGAAAGTACAACGAATCCACGGCGTGCATATTCCACATAGTTAAGGTCCTGCATTTCACGGTTGTTGTACCAGCCGTGGCTGCAGATAATTGCCGGAGCGGGATTTTCCTCGGTAGCGTTTTCAGGAACGAACAGCAGTGCGCTCATATAGTGGCCGCTGTCTGTTTCCCAACGCAGATCCCGCACTTCAACTTTTCCGAAATTGGTCTGTACTAAGCTGGCTCCGATAGAGCTGATCAGACATATGACCAGTGCAATACACAGCCAGAAGACAGATGATTTTTTCTTTGAACCAGCGTTCATAATTCTTCCTCCTCATGTGTGTTCGAAAAGCTCTTCGTTTTTTGCAGACTTTTGCGCATAAAGTCTGTGATGCTCGCCGGATGCCAAAAGCGGTGTTAATAAGGGCACAGAAGGACTAACATTACCCTTTTCTCACTTTCACGCTTCATAGCATTCTCATCGGCTTCATGCTATCACTATAAATAGTTATATGTCAATACTTATAAAAATTTTCATATAAAATGCTGAAAAAAGAGGCTCCCGGTTTGGAGAAAAAGCTGTTTATTTCAAAAGAGAAAATAAAATTTGGTTCTTAATTATAAAGAAATATAAGATTTTGGGCTAAAAAATATATGGTTTTGAGTGTTAAGAGAGGGACGAAAGTTCCGCAAATAGTTAACTTATATTTAACACTCATCGGGTTTCACAGTTAACAGGGGCTCAGTTATACTGAGTACGTTCCCAAAAATAAAACAAACATGAACAGTGACTCAGGAGGTCATGAAAGATGAAAAAATTGTTAGCTATTTTAATCGTAGGAGTTTTGCTTGCAGGCGTTCTTTACGGATGCACAGCAGGCGGTGACAGTCTTTCAGGTACAGTAACAACAGATGGTTCCACATCCATGGAAAAGTACATAGGCTTCATGGGAGAAAGCTTTATGGAGCAGAATAAAGGTACTCAGGTAACTTACAATCCCACAGGTTCAGGTTCAGGCATTCAGGCAGTTCTCGAGGGCAGATGTGACATCGGACTTTCTTCCCGTGACCTTAAGGATGAAGAGATTGCAAAGGGACTTAAAGGAACAGTTGTTGCAATTGACGGTATAGCAATCATCCTCAATCCTGAAAATACAGTTGAAGATCTTACAGTTGAGCAGATTGCCGCTCTTTACACAGGCGAAATCACCAACTGGAAAGAGGTTGGCGGTAAAGATGCACCGGTAGTTGCAATCGGCCGTGAGGCAGGTTCAGGTACACGTGATGGATTCGAGTCAATCACAGGCACAGAAGACAAGTGCAAATACAGCCAGGCTCTCACTGCAACAGGCGATGTTGTTGCAACAGTAGCAGGCAACCCCAACGCAATCGGATATGTTTCTCTTGCATCAGTAAGCGATAAGGTAAAGGCTATCAAGGTTAACGGAGTAGCTCCCAGCACTGAGACAATTCAGGACGGAACATATGAAATCCAGCGTAACTTCGTAATGGTAACTCTTGCCGATAAAGAGCTCAGCGAAACTGCACAGAAGTTCTTCGACTTCGCAACCTCAGCTGAGGCAGACGCTCTTGTAAAAGAGGCAGGCGTAGTACCTGTAAAGAGATAACAGCATCTTAAAAAAATCCTGCGCATCTGCTCAAGGGTGGATGCGCTTTTGTTCATGAAATAATATTGAGTGTGAAATATAAAGAAAGGTAGCGGATCTGGCGGTTATAAAAGAGGAAAATGATTTAATGCCGACATATCCGACAGCATTTTATATGAGTAAATCAAAGAAGTTTTTATCGAAAGCCGAAAAGGCGATGAATTTTTTCTTCATGATTTGCGGATTCCTTGCAGTGGCATGTGTTCTGTTCATAACGGTTTATCTTGTAATATCGGGACTTCCCGCAATTCGTGAAATCGGACTTATAGACTTTTTATTCGGTAAAGTTTGGAGTCCCACATCCTCTGATCCCCTATACGGAATACTTCCGTTTATAATGACATCAGTCTGGGGTACCCTGGGCGCCGTAATTATCGGTGTGCCTATCGGACTTCTGACAGCTATTTTCCTTGCAAAGATTGCTCCCAAACGTCTTGCAAAAACTGTCAGACCTGCCGTTGACCTGCTTGCAGGCATCCCCTCCGTTGTCTACGGTCTTATCGGTATGATTGTGCTTGTTCCAGCAGTGAGAGAAGCCTTTAATCTTCCCGACGGAGCGAATCTTTTCTCCGCTATAATCGTTCTTGCGATTATGATTCTTCCGTCCATAATAAGTGTTTCAGAAACTGCTTTGAAGGCTGTGCCTCCCGAATATGAAGAGGCGAGCCTTGCACTGGGAGCTACAAAAACCGAGACTGTTTTCAAAGTGACGGTGCCTGCGGCAAAAGGCGGTATTGCAACATCGGTTGTTCTCGGTATCGGCAGAGCCATAGGTGAAGCCATGGCGGTTATGATGGTATCGGGCAACGTTCCCAATATGCCGGGAATATTTACAAGCGTTCGCTTCCTTACAACTGCCGTTGCCAGTGAGATGTCCTATTCCAGCGGACTTCAGCGTCAGGCGCTGTTTTCAATAGCTCTTGTGCTGTTCATATTCATCATGATAATAAATCTTGTGCTTAATAAGCTCCTTAAACGTAAAAAGAAATGAGGCGATAAAAGTGAAAAATAAATTATCATTAAAGCGAAGAGCCTATCGTCTTATTCTTCATGTGCTTATGTATGCCGCCGCAGGACTTACCTGTGCACTGCTTGCGGGACTTATAATCTATATTTTCTACCGTGGTCTCGGCAACATAACCTGGGAGCTTTTAAGTACCTCCCCAAGCTTTTTAAAAGATACCATAGGCATTCTTCCCAATATCTTAAACACCATATATATTGTAGTAATCACACTGATTATTGTACTGCCTCTTGGTGTAGGCGCTGCAATTTATCTTACGGAATACGCCAAAAATCAAAAACTTGTGTCCGTAATCGAGTTTGCAACAGAAACCCTTGCAGGTATTCCGTCTATTATTTACGGTCTTGTAGGTATGCTTTTCTTCGTGCAGTTCTGCTCTCTCGAATACAGTATCCTTGCAGGAAGCCTTACACTTGTTGTGGTTACTCTTCCGACCATTATCAGAACAACTCAGGAAAGCCTTAAAACTGTTCCGCAAAGCTATCGTGAAGGAGCTTTGGGACTGGGAGCGGGCAAATGGCATATGATACGCACAGTTGTTCTGCCCTGCTCAGTTGACGGAATCGTCACAGGCTGCATTCTTGCAGTTGGACGAATTGTAGGCGAATCGGCGGCTCTGCTATTTACAGCGGGTATGGCAAACAATATCATGAATTTCATAGATGCCATTAAGCCCGGAAATCCCGGAGCCACCCTTACTGTTGCAATGTACATCTATGCAAAGGAGAGAGGCGAATTTGAGGTTGCCTTTGCAATTGCGGCAATCCTTCTTGTGCTCACCTTTATAATCAACTTTGCAGCGAAGCTTGCAGGACGAAAGCTCAAAAAATGATAGGAGAATATATATGTCAGGTATTATAGAAACAAAGGACCTCAGACTCTGGTATGGTAATAACGAAGCCCTTAAGGGCGTAACAATGGAAATACCGCAGAATCAGATAACGGCTTTAATCGGACCTTCCGGATGCGGTAAATCAACTTATCTCAAAACCCTCAACCGCATGAATGACCTTGTAGAGGGATGCAGAATTGAAGGACAGGTAACTCTTGAGGGTGAGGATATCTACGGAGATATGGACGTAAACCTTCTTCGTAAAAGAGTCGGCATGGTTTTCCAGAAGCCCAATCCCTTCCCCATGAGCATTTATGACAATATCGCCTACGGACCGAGAATCCACGGTGTGCGTTCAAAGGTTGTGCTTGATGAAATAGTTGAGCGCAGTTTAAAGCAGGCTGCAATCTGGGATGAGTGCAAGGACAGACTTAAAAAGAGCGCTCTTAGTATGTCAGGCGGACAGCAGCAGCGTCTTTGCATTGCAAGAGCATTGGCAGTTGAGCCTGAAGTGCTTTTAATGGACGAACCTACCTCAGCCCTTGACCCCATATCCACTTCAAAGATTGAGGAGCTTGTGCTGGAGCTTAAAAAGCAGTACACAATAATCATTGTCACACACAATATGCAGCAGGCTCTTAGAATTGCAGATAAAACCGCATTTTTCCTTTTAGGCGAAGTAATCGAGTTTGACGATACAGAGAAAATGTTCTCAACTCCCTCAGATAAGAGAACAGAAGATTATATTACAGGAAGGTTCGGATAAACATGAGATCATATTTTGACAAACAGCTGAGCACTTTAAATCTTGAGCTTGTAAAAATGGGAGCTCTGTGTGAAGAGGCGATTTCGGCGGCGGCAAAATGCCTTAACGACGGAGATAAAACCCTCATTGATAAAATCAAGGAAACCGAAAGACTTATTGACGAAAAGGAGAGGGAGATCGAGTCCCTTTCAATGAAGCTGCTTCTTCATCAGCAGCCCGTTGCAGGAGATCTCAGAATGATTTCTGCGGCACTCAGAATGATTTCCGATATGGAGAGAATAGGAGATCAGGCGGCGGATATAGCCGAAATACTCAAGTTTGTAGGCTCTGACAGTAAGGGAATAGCAGCCCATATTGTTGATATGGCAAGCGCAACCAAAAAGATGGTAACCGAAAGCGTTGACTCCTTTGTTAAAAGGGATCTTGACATGACACATAAGGTCATGAAACGTGACGATACCGTAGATGAGCTTTTCCTCAAGGTAAAGGATGAGCTTACAAAGGCAATCTGTGACAATCCCGAAGAGGGAGAAATTTATCTTGATATTCTCATGATTGCAAAGTACTTTGAGCGTATAGGCGACCATGCGGTAAATATTGCTGAGTGGGTTGAATATTCAATAACCGATACCCATGTAAAGGCATGATTACTTTTTATCCCTTTTAGTGTATAATAGTTACAGCAAAGAGGTTGACCCTATATAAATCAGGAGGGATAAAACATGATTTATTTGGTTGAAGACGATCAGAACATAAGAAAGCTTATTTGTTACGCTCTTTCAAAAGAGGGTTTTGATACATGCGACTTTTCTTCATCGGAGTCTTTTTGGGAAGCTCTTAAAAAGGAAAAGCCGGAAATGATACTTCTTGACATAATGCTTCCGGGAGAGGACGGACTTACCATTCTCAAAAAAATCCGCAGCGGTGCGGATACAAAGAGCATACCTGTTATAATGCTCACAGCAAAGGGCAGCGAATACGATAAAGTCACCGGACTCGATATGGGTGCTGATGATTACATATCAAAGCCCTTTGGTATGATGGAGCTTATTTCGAGAATAAAGGCGGTGCTTCGCCGATATAAGGAAGCTCCGGTAAAAACTCCCGACTTTGTAGTTGGACCGCTCAGAGTAAATCCACAGAAACATATTGTTGAGGTAAACGGTGAACCGGTGGTACTTTCCTTTAAGGAATTTGAGCTTTTGTGCGCTCTTTTGGAAGCGGACGGAGTGGTTTTAAGCCGTGACGCAATTTACAGCCGTATATGGGGCTATGAGTTTGACGGAGAGAACCGCACCGTTGACGTTCATGTTACAAAGCTTCGCCGTAAATTAGGAGAAGCGGGAAATCTTATTGAAACAGTAAAAGGAATAGGATATAAAATCGGCGGTGTAAAAAATGAATAAGAAAATATTTCTTTCATCGTGTCTTGTGTCTTTCACGGTGCTGATAATAAGCCTTGCCATGAGTACCGGCGTTTTGTTTAATCAGTTTGAAAAGCAGGTTGAGCAGGAGCTCAAAGAGGAATCTGAACTTATTGCAAGCGTTATAGAAGATGCAGGAGTCGAAAATATTGCGGATTATGATTTCGGCAGCCGACGTGTTACTGTTATAGGAAAGGACGGCGGGGTAATATTTGATTCTCAGGCGGATGCCTCAAAAATGGGTAATCACGCCGACCGTGAGGAGTTCAAAGAAGCGGTTCTTTACGGAACGGGCATGAGCAGCCGTTATTCCGATACTTTGACTCAGAAGAATATCTACTATGCTTTAAAGTTTTCGGACGGCTCAGTTTTAAGGCTTTCATCTCCCCACAGCACAATTTTTGCAATTATCTCCGATCTTATAGGCCCCATATGTTTAATTGTCCTTTTGGCGCTTATACTTTCGGCAATACTTGCCATTAAGCTTTCTGAGAGTATATTAAAGCCTATAAATGCCCTTGACCTTGATAATCCCGAAAACAATAAGACATATGATGAGCTGGCGCCTTTGCTTACAAAAATAAACCGTCAGAAGCTGGTTATAGAAAATCAGCTCCATGAGGCAAAGCAAAAGCAGAAGGAGTTTAAACTTATTACTGACAATATGCGTGAGGGACTGCTGGTAATTGACAGCAATTCCGATATACTTACCTATAATGCGGCGGCGGAAAAGCTCCTTGATATAACTGACGAAACAAGCCTTGCAGCTCTTAAAATATACCGTTCAACTCAGGTTATTGACGCTGTCGATGAGGCACTCAAGGGCAATAACTCCGAGTGTCAGATAACCCAGCATTCACGTCAGTACAGCCTTATTGCAAACCCCGTTTTTCGTGACGGAGAGATAATCGGCGCAGTTATAGTGCTGCTTGATATAACGGAAAAAGCACAGCGTGAACAGCTTCGCCGTGAGTTTACAGCCAATGTTTCCCATGAGCTTAAAACTCCCCTTACTTCAATTTACGGCTTTGCGGAGCTTATGAAGGACGGGGATATGAAAAAAGAGGAAATGGAGGATTTTGCAAAGTCTATTTATGACGAGACAAAACATCTTATCACTCTTGTAGGGGATATCATAAAACTTTCCGCTCTTGACGAAAAGAGCAGGTTTTATGAAAAGGAAAAAGTGGATTTATATGCCCTTGCTTGTGAAACTGCCGAAAGGCTGAAAGTTGACGCAGCTAAAAAGCACGTTACGGTTAATGTAGAGGGTGAAAAAGCGGAGTATGTGGGAGTCAGACAAATACTTACTGATATTATCTATAATCTCTGCGAAAACGCTATAAAGTATAACCGTGAAAACGGCAGCGTCAATGTGAGCGTAAAGGAAAACGAAAACAATATAGTTCTGAAGGTTAAAGATACGGGAATCGGTATTCCTCAGGAACATCAGGAACGTGTTTTTGAAAGATTTTACAGAGTTGATAAAAGCCATTCCAAGGAGATAGGCGGTACAGGTCTCGGTCTTTCAATTGTAAAGCACGGCGTTATGTATCATGGAGGGGAAATTTCCATGGTGAGCGAGCCGGGAAAAGGTACTGAAATTACCGTAACTTTCAAAAAGAATAACGACAACCAGTAAAAACAAAAATGCTGTCTGCCATTACGGCAGACAGCATTTTTTATGATATTTAGTTTTAATCAGAAGCAGCCCTGCTCCATCATGGCTGTTGCAACCTTTTTAAAGCCTGCAATGTTTGCACCGGCTACAAGGTTATAACCGAGTCCGAATTCTTCGGCAGCTTCAACAGATACTCTGTGAATGTTCTCCATAATGCCCTTGAGCTTTTCGTCAACTTCATCTGCGCTCCATACAAGGCGCTCGCTGTTCTGGCTCATTTCGAGAGCTGAAACGGCAACACCGCCGGCATTTACTGCCTTTGAAGGAGCAACGATTATATCCTTCTGCTCCATAAGATAGAACAGTGCATCGTTTGTTGTGGGCATGTTTGCAACTTCGATATAATATTTAACGCCGTTTGCGGCAATCTTTTCAGCCCATTCCATAGTGACGTCGTTTTGTGTTGCAGCAGGCATCATAATGTCAACTTTTACATTCCAGGGCTTTTCGCCGGGGAAGAAAGAGCAGCCGAATTTGTCTGCATAATCCTGAACCTTGTCACGGCCTGATGAACGCATTTCAAGAAGATACTTTATTTTTTCATCTGTTGTAACTCCGTCAGGGTCATAGATATATCCGTCAGGGCCGGAAAGTGTAACAACCTTTGCGCCAAGCTGTGCGGCCTTCTTGCAGATACCCCATGCTACGTTGCCGAATCCTGAAACAGCAATAGTCTTTCCCTCTATGGAGTCATTTTCGTGCTTGAGAACCTCTGTCAGATAGTAAACAGCGCCGTAACCTGTAGCTTCGGGGCGGATAAGTGAACCGCCGTATGTAAGTCCTTTTCCTGTAAGAACACCGTTTTCAAATGTACCTTTGAGGCGGCGATACTGACCGTAGAGGTAGCCTATTTCTCTTCCGCCTACACCGATATCTCCGGCAGGAACGTCAACGTCGGGTCCGATATAGCGGTAAAGTGCGGTCATGAAAGCCTGGCAGAAACGCATAATTTCAGCATCGCTCTTACCTCTGGGGTCAAAGTCGGAGCCGCCCTTTGCACCGCCTATTGGAAGACCTGTAAGGCTGTTTTTGAAAATCTGCTCAAAGCCAAGGAATTTGATTATACTCGAATAAACTGAGGGATGAAAACGAAGTCCGCCCTTGTAAGGGCCGATTGCGCCGTTAAACTGGAAGCGGTATCCTGTATTTGTATGCCAGTTGCCGTTATCGTCCATCCATGTAACTCTGAATGTAAACTGACGTTCAGGCTCAACCATACGTCCGAGCAAATCTACTTTTTCATATTCGGGATGTGCATCCACAACCGGTGAAACTGATGTGAGAACTTCCTCAACCGTCTGTACAAATTCCGGTTCATAACTATACTTTTCTTTTACTTTCTCAATTACCTTTAAAACGTAGCTGTTCATAAAAAGCTCCCTTCGGGCAGCGGAGATTAATTATTTTTGATTTATATACCGCTGTAATTAAATATTCTATCACTTTGCTATATTATTAACAATATTTGGCGAGCTGATTTGTGCATAAAATTTAACGGATTAACATATATAATATGCACAAAAATGCAGTAAAATGTTGAAAAATAAAATAAATATGTACATATAGAAATATGATTTATGAACATTTAAGTGGAAGGAAAATATGGTGAATATCATTTGATAAGATGTACTTTAAATATATATGCAAAAAGACCTGCTGTAAAAGCAGGTCTTTGGTTTGTTTTTTTATTTATGATAGAGCTTTTTGGTCTGATATTTAGGCTCACATGTAAGGTTAAGTCCGAGCTTTCTGAAAACAGAAGAATCAACCTGTGAGAGCATAACAGAGGAATGTGCCTCGCATCTCTTGAGCTTTGGAAGCTGCTCCATTGCAAGAGCTGCAGTTTCATCGGTAACAGCACTCATGCACAGTGCAATGAGTACCTCATCAGTGTGAAGTCTCGGATTGTGGTTGCCGAGATTTGAGGTTTTAAGTTCCTGTATAGGCTCAATAATATCAGGTGAAATAAGAAGCTTTTCATCAGCTATTTTTCCGAGCTTTTTCAGGGCGTTAAGGAGAACAGCTGCGGAAGCACCCAAAAGATTGCTGGTTTTTCCGGTTACTATGGTACCATCAGGGAGCTCTATTGCTGCGGCGGGATTTCCTGTTTCCTCAGCTCTGTCGTTGGCAGCTTTAACTACCTTTCTGTCATCGGTTGTTATTTCAGCTTTGCTCATGAGAAGTTCAACTTTATATACTGTTTCCTCATCAACACGTCCCATAAGTTTATCGCAGAGTGCCTGATAGTAACGTCTTATTATTTCCTGGCATGAAGCCTCACGGCAGGCGTCGTCATCAATAATGCAGTTTCCTGCCATATTTACACCCATATCTGTGGGAGATTTGTAGGGACATTCGCCCATGATCTTTGAAAGAATAGCGCTGAGAACCGGGAAAACTTCAACGTCTCTATTATAGTTAACAGTGGTTTTGCCGTATGCCTCAAGATGGAAGGGATCAATCATATTGACGTCGTTAAGGTCAGCTGTTGCAGCCTCGTAGGCAAGGTTTACAGGGTGCTTAAGGGGAAGATTCCAAACGGGGAAAGTTTCAAACTTTGCATATCCTGCCTTTATGCCACGCTTGTATTCGTGGTAGAGCTGAGAAAGGCAGGTTGCCATTTTTCCGCTTCCGGGGCCCGGAGCAGTGACTATTACAAGAGGTCTTGTGGTTTCGACATATTCGTTTTTGCCAAATCCTTCTTCACTGGCAATGAGAGGAATATTTCCCGGATAACCCTCAATGGGATAGTGAAGATATACCTTTATTCCGAGAGCAGCAAGACGGTTTCTGAATTTGTCAGCTGCAGGCTGTCCAGAATACTGGGTAAGAACCACGCTGCCCACATAAAGTCCCGCTGCACGGAATGCATCAATAAGGCGCAGTACATCGTCATCATATGTTATGCCAAGGTCGCCTCTGACCTTATTTTTTACAATGTCCGAAGCGCAGATGGCAACTACAACCTCAGCCTGATCGGCAAGGTGGAGAAGCATTCTTATTTTACTGTCCGGCTGAAATCCCGGAAGTACACGGGAAGCGTGGAAATCATCGAAAAGCTTTCCGCCCATTTCCAGATAAAGCTTGTTGCCGAAGTGAGAAATCCTTTCTCTGATATACTTCGACTGCATCTCGATATACTTGTCATTGTCAAATCCTATTGCTGTCACTGAATACCCCTCCCTTAAAATATCCCGCAAAACAAAACACAAAAACACCGCCCGCAGACACCAGTGTGCTTGCGGACCGCTTTCAAAGTATGTCAATTTTACGCATTAGAGTTACAATAAAAATCAAGAAAAATTATAAACTATTTACATCTATATTTCAACCGATTTTTATTTTTTCAGCATATTTCGGCACATATCACAAAAGCTGATTTGGTAAGGTTTAAAAAACTTTCACAGGTTTATTTTTTGAGATTTTACACAGAATTTAATCGGCAAAAGAAAAAGTGCCTGCAAGCAGTTTAAAATTGCTCGCAGGCACTTATGGTTATTTTTGCTGTCAGTGCGTGTGCGACTTGGATGCAAGCTCAGCTTGCTCGCAGGCACTTATAGTTGTTTTTTG
>OGWT01000022.1_pt1 | contig 90708 bp, 83 predicted proteins | sample 1576101 | NCBI WGS metagenome assembly OGWT01 (sample SAMEA3541481, study PRJEB24748) | human gut metagenome | biome: human gut; feature: human-associated habitat; material: faeces | place: China | collected 2012 | reverse complement strand
TAGGAACGGCAAAATTTTTTACACTTCTATTACTTCTTTATCGCACATCAGTAAAGATACAGCGCATAAAAGTATGTTTGTCTGCGCTTAAAAATTATTGTTTGCTTAATGTTTAGGTAATGCAAGAGGAATTGGTAAAATCCAGATTAATTCGTCTGTTGATTAAATCAACTGGATGGCGTTTTTTATCTCCTTAATTTTTTGAAGTAAATTTCTTAAAATCCGTTGACCTTTTGGGGAAATTGTGATATATACTCAAAAGAGGGGTGATAATATGAAAAAATCTGTTAAAATTATAATAAGCGTAATTTGCATATTATTGGTCGCAGTTTTGAGTTTCTCAGGTGCATTTATGTTCTACTATCCTCATTACAAATCTTCCAAAATGGAAGTCGTCACTTCCGACAGAGAACTTAAAGACGGTGAAATCCGTGTTATGAGCTGTAATCTCAGGTGCATAAGCCCTACGGATTTAAGAAAGAAAAGCTGGTTCTACCGTGCCGATCTCATTATGAAAAATATTCAGTCTGAGTATCCGGGAATTATCGGCTTTCAGGAGTGCACAAAATATCAGTATCCCTATCTGTGTGAATCTCTTCCCGAATATGATTCTGTAATCACATACCGTGATAAGTCCGTAAATGCAGAAGGGTGCCCGGTTTTTTACAGAAAGGATTTATATACTTTAGTGGATAAAGGTTCCTTCTGGCTTTCGGAAACTCCTGATGAAATGAGTAAGGACTGGGGAGCAGCCTGCTACCGTATTTGCAGTTATGTCATCTTAAAAGAAAATGACAGCGGCAAGGAGTTTGCGCTGTTTAATACACATCTTGACCATGTGAGCGATAAAGCACGCATTAACGGAATAAAAGTTGTCCTTGATAAAATTGAGGAATTCGGCGGTATGCCGTCCATACTCATGGGAGATTTAAACGCTACTGAGGATTCGTCAACTTACCGCAGTGCACGGGAAAGCTTTGACGATGTAAAATATCTTACGGAAAAGACCATGACCAGTGCAACTTATCAAAACTGGGGAAAGGCTCTCGACAGAGACTGCATAGATTATGTAATGGTCTCTAAAAACGGCTTTACGGTAAACGAATATAAAGTAGTGCAGACCACCTATAACGGAGTTTATCCCAGCGATCATTTTCCGCTTTCTGTAAGTCTTAATTTAAAATAAATTTAATATATATTCTTGAAAGGAATGATTTAAATGTACAGAATTTCAAATTTTACGGATAACGATGATGTTAAGGTTATCGACCAGAAGGGCCCCTTTGCTATTGCAGAGTGGCAGCGTGATCTGAGCGTTATGCCAAGAGGCGCCGTAACAGCTTATTATTCTTCAAAGATGAACATCAGAAAGCGTCAGCTTATCTGTAATGTATCTGTTGCAAGCGTTACCGTACAGGCAGGCGCAATGCAGTGGTCAGTGGGAAATGTGAGTGCAACTACGGGTATCAAAGGTGCAGGAGATTTGCTGTCAAAAGCGTTCAGAGGAGCTGTTACCAAGGAATCAGCTATAAAGCCGGAGTACAAAGGCAACGGCACATTGGTTCTTGAGCCTACATATAAACATCTTATTCTCCTTGATACTGCCGAATGGGGCGGAAGCGTAGTTCTTGATGACGGACTTTTCCTTGCCTGTGATTCAAACCTCAAGCATAAAACAGTTATGAGAAGCAATCTTTCATCAGCTGTTGCGGGAAATGAGGGACTTTTCAATCTCAGCCTTAACGGAAACGGAGTATTCTGCATTGAATCCGACTGTCCCAAAGAGGAGCTTATCGAGATAACCCTTGAAAACGACGTAGTAAAGATTGACGGAAATCTTGCTCTTGCATGGAGCGCAGGACTTAATTTCACCGTTGAGCGTTCAGGTAAAACCCTTATCGGTTCAGCAGCTTCCGGTGAAGGCCTTGTAAACGTTTACAGAGGCACAGGTAAAATCCTTATGATGCCCAGCGCAAATATGCCCAATATTTAAAACCCAATTATAATTACCTTCAAACAAACACCAGTTCCTCTGCTTTGGATTTTATCCGGCAGGGGAACTGGCGTTTTATTTCACAGTTTACTTTTCTGAATTTGCGACTTTTGAACCTGTCTCTACACAAAAGTCTCTCTTTCCGCAGTGGGGACAGGTAAGCTTTCGTGTTTTGGGAGTATGGTCAGAAAACAGAAAATATTTAAGCTTCGGTTTGAAAACAGTTTTGCAGTGTGGGCAGATATAAGATGTTGCCTTATAGTACATGGCGGTAATGGCTGTTCCCATGGCTATAATAAAGGGCAGAAGCAGAACAAAGGGAAGAAAATCTCCTGTTCTTATCCAGTGAATAAGACCGATTATTTCGAGAATGTCCATAATAATGCCTACTGCCAGCATTATGCCGTGTACCTTACCTAAAGTTTTTTTGCTTTTCATTCTGTGCTCTATGTCCTGTGATGAATTGACAGTGAGAAAACCGCACTCTTTAATATCCTTTTTAACCGATTCAACTGCATCTTTCTGCTTTTGCAGTTCGGAAATCTCTCCGCTGAGCCTATGCTCCTGTTCCTCCAAAAGAGTTAAAAGGATTTCGTTTCCGTTGCCGTTTTCCACAATCTCTTTAATACAGCTCAGAGAAAGTCCGAGGGAGCGAAACATACATATAAGTCTCAGCTTTTTTACGTCTTCCTCAGAGTAAAGTCTTCTGCCTCCCTCTGAGATTTCCGAGGGCTTGAGAAGATTCTGACGGTCGTAGTACTGCACAGTGCGAACCGATACATTACACAGTGCGGCAATCTCTCCGCTTGAATATTTTGACATAGATTTCACCTCCTTGAGGTCAACATAGCACATTACCCAAGGTAACAAGCAATAGGTTACCTCGGGTAACAAATGAAAATTTTTTATTTTTCCGAGCAAAGCTCCTCTATAAGCTCTTCAACCCACTGACCTTTTCCAAAAATCGCTGCACTCATAGGCGGCATGTCGATGTAGTTATATTGTGCTTCGATTCCCGTAAGACATTCGCTGCACTGCCACTGAGACGGGAAAATAAAGTTAAGGGTATAGTCGTTGCGGTTAATGATGGTAAGTATTCCGTCTTCGCCTTTCTCTCTCGAAAAAGCAACGCATTTGTTGCCCGATGAAATGGATTCAAAATTTCCGTCTTTAAGGGCGGGACATGCATTTCTTATTCTGCCTAAAAGCTTATACCAGTTGAGAAGCTCCTTGTTTTCTTTTCCCCATGGGTAGCAGCCTCTGTTAAAGGGATCCTGATAGCCTTCCATTCCCGCTTCGTCGCCGTAATAAAGGGACGGAACACCGGGGAGGGTATACTGAATTGCCGATGCCATTTTCATAAGGCGTATACCCTGTTCATATTGGAGCTCAGAAAGCTTTCTACCGCTTTGCCACTGCCTGTCACCTCCACGGCACTGCTCTCCCGCAAGGAGTGTAATAGCTCTTACAGTGTCGTGAGTGCCTATGTGGTTCATGAGGATGTTTATAACCTGCGGAGGATAGTTTTCGAGAATTGTCATAATTGACTGGGCAAAATAATCTGCATTGCCGCTTCTCAGATAATGAAGTATGGCTCCCGCAAAGGGGTAGTTCATAACGCTGTCAAGCTGTTTTCCCAAAAGATATCGTCTGCGGCTTGAATACGCATATTTATTTGAAGCGTCCTCCCATACTTCGCCTAAAACCAGGGCATCGCTTTTTTCTTCCTTTGCGGCTTTTCGCAGTGAATCGAGGAATACATCCGGAAGCTCGTCGGCAACATCAAGACGCCATCCGGAAGCTCCGAGTCGGAGCCATTTGCGGACAATGCCGTTTTCTCCCGTTATGAAATCTATAAATTCAGGGCAGTCCTCTTTTACTTCCGGCAGAGTTTCGATTCCCCACCAGGACTGGTAGTCATTGGGCCAAAATCTAAACTTGTACCACTGATAATATGGGCTGTTCTTGTCACGGTACGCTCCGCTTTCACCATAATGACCGTATTTGTTGAAATATATGCTGTCGTCTCCCGTGTGGCTGAAAACTCCGTCAAGAATTACCTTTATGCCCAGCTTCTCCGCAGCCTTGCACAGACTTTTAAAGTCCTCTTCACTTCCGAGGAGTGGATCAATCTGAGAATAATCTCCCGTATCGTAGCGGTGATTTGAGTAGGCTCTGAAAATGGGGTTGAGATAAAGGCAGGTGACTCCCAGTTCTTTGAGCCTGTAAAGATGCTCTTCTATTCCCTTCAGGTCTCCGCAGAAAAAGTCATTGTTTAAAATTTTACCCTGTTCATTGGGCTTCCAGTAAGGCTCTTCGCCCCAAGAGTCACGGATAATCCTGTCTGAGGGCACATCCTTTTTAGGAGTTCCCGATTTTGCAAATCTGTCGGGGAAAATCTGATAGATAATCCCGCCCTGAAGCCACTGGGGGACAGCAAAATCCTTTGAATAAACGGTGAGCTGAAAATCTGCGCTTACTCCGCCGATTCTTCCTATGCCGCTTCCGCTGTTGAAAATACAGCTTCTGCCGTATGGTGTTTCATATTCAAAGTGATACCAGTAAAGACCGGAGGTTTCGGGAAGAGTGTAGACTATTTTCCACCACTCGTGGTCGTCGCCGTCCATGCCGTTCCACTCCATTTGGATACAGTGGGGCTGATACAGGTCGTCACGGTGGATAACAAGAAATGCATAGCTGCACTGAAAGTATCTGGGAAGATTTATTCTCAAAGTTACTTCTGTGCCGCAGCTTAAAGCTCCGAAAGGATATTTATATTTTATATCACGGGAATTAAAGGGGATATTGCTCATTAAAATCACCTGTTGTCAAAAATAAGGGGCCAAGCCGTGAAGCTTCGCCCCGGTTGATTTTTATTTTACCATAAATCCACATTTATGTCAGTGGTGCAGATTTTGTAAACTCAAATCATATTTATTATTCTACGGGAGAGGTAAACCAGATGTTATCTGCATACTCCTTGACAGCTCTGTCTGCTGCAAATCTGCCTGCTCCTGCAATGTTCATAAGGGACATTCTGTTCCAGGTTTCTCTGTCCTTCCAGACCTCGGAAATGTGCTCCTGAACACGGCGATAATCGGAGTAATCGGCAAGAGCCATGTAAGGATCGCTGTTGATAAGTGCAAAACCTACTTCACGGAAAGCCTTGCCTGCAATGTCGGAGTTAATCATATCGAGGATTCTGTGAAGCTCGGGATTGTTGTGATAATACTGTTCGGGATGATATCCCATGCGTTTGAGCTCCTGTGCTTCCGGTGTTGTCATGCCGAAAAGGAAGATGTTCTCGTCGCCCACAGCCTCGTGAATCTCAACGTTTGCTCCGTCGAGAGTTCCCAGAGTGATTGCGCCGTTGAGCATAAGCTTCATGTTGCCTGTACCGCTTGCCTCAGTTCCCGCAAGGGAAATCTGCTCGCTTATATCCGCTGCCGGCATAAGCTTTTCAGCAAGAGTTACGTTGTAGTCCTCCATGTATACGACTTTGAGTCTGCCTTTAATGTCGGGGTCATTGTTTACAAGGTCGGCAATGGAGCAGATAAGGTTGATTATCTTCTTTGCCATGAAGTATCCGGGAGCTGCCTTTGCGCCGAAGATATAGGTTTTCGGTACAAAGTTTCCGTTTGGATTTGCCTTTATTGCAAGATACTGAGCCAAGATGTTGAGAGCGTTGAGGTTCTGACGCTTATACTCGTGAAGACGCTTTACCTGAACGTCAAAAATTGATTCGGGGTCGATATCTATGCCGTTTGTCTTTTTGACAAGCTTTGCAAAATCCTTTTTGTTTTCAGTCTTTATTTTCTCAAGCTCTTTGAGCACAGCTTTGTCGTCCTTATAGGCGGCAAGTTTTGAAAGAGCAGCGGCATCGTGGGAGAAATCCGCATTGAGAAGCTCTGAAAGGAATGAGTCAAGACGGGGATTTGACTGACACAGCCAGCGGCGGTGAGCAATACCGTTTGTAACGTTTTTGAACTTTGCGGGGAAAAGTGAGTAATACTCTTTGAAAACGGTGTCTTTGAGAATCTGACTGTGAAGAGCGGAAACTCCGTTTACGCTGTGGCATGAAGCTACGCAGAGGTTTGCCATGCGTACAACTCCGTTTGAAATAACTGCCATTTTCTCAACTGCATCGGCTTTGCCTGTGCTGTCCCAGATGAATTTTCTCAGACGGTTGTCGATTTCCTTTGTAATCTGATAAATTCTCGGAAGCATTGTGCGGATAAGGTCCTCAGGCCAGCACTCGAGAGCCTCGCTCATAACTGTATGGTTAGTGTAGGCGATAGTGCTTGTGACAACTTTCCATGCCTCATCCCAACCGTATCCGCACTCGTCAAGGAGTATTCTCATGAGCTCGGGAATAGCCATTGTGGGATGTGTATCGTTTACGTGGATTGCAACTTTGTCGGCAAAATTATCCATCGTGCCGTACTCACGCAGATGACGGTGAACGATGTCCTGAACGGAGGCAGAAACAAGGAAATACTGCTGACGAAGACGCAGGCTCTTTCCTTCGGGATGATTGTCGGAAGGATAGAGAACCTTGCTTATGACCTCAGCCATGGCGGTGCGTTCCATTGCACGCATATAATCGCCCTGATTGAAAAGGTTCATGTCAAAGCCGGGAGCCTTTGACTGCCAGAGTCTGAGAACGCTGATGCCCTTGCCGTCCTTGCCGGAAACATACATATCATTGGGAACAGCGTATACGCTTGTGTAGTCTGTGTGCTCAACATAGTGGTAGGAGCCGTCCCAGCCGTCGTTTACTCTGCCGCCGAAGCGTACTTCAATTGAACATTCCTCTTTGGGAACAAGCCAGATGTCGCCGCCGGGAAGCCATGAGTCGGGAAGCTCGGTCTGCCAGCCGTCAACGATTTTCTGCTTGAAAATGCCGTATTCGTAGAGGATGGAATATCCTGTTGCACGGTAGCCCTGAGATGCAAGGCCGTCAAGGTAGCAGGCGGCAAGTCTGCCGAGACCGCCGTTTCCGAGACCTGCATCGGGCTCGCTTTCATAAAGATTTTCAAGAGTGATTCCGAAATCCTTAAGAGCCTCCTCAGCAGTTTTTGTAAGGCCTAAATTGTAAAGGTTGTTTTTAAGAGAACGGCCCATAAGGAATTCCATGCAAAGGTAGTAAACGTGCTTTCCGCTGCCGTTTATAGCCTTTTTATCAAATTCGCTTCTGCCGGTATTCATCATGTCCTTTATGATTGTTGCAAGAGCTTTATAGAACTGGTCGTAGCTTGCCTCTTTTGCGGAAACTCCGAACAGATGTGAAAGCTTCTGCTGTATAAGCTCTGACATTTGAGCTTTAGATAATGAGTAATTCATACAATTCCTCCAAAAGTTAGTGTAAAAAAGTGCGTTTATCTAAAAGATATTATATATTTTATACTAAAAACCAGGTATTTTCAACAGTAAAGGAAATGGTAATATAACGAAATTGTACTTTAACAATTGAGCATAAGTTACATAATATTAGTCATTTGTGACGAAAATCAGCATTATTCGTTTAAAATAGCGTAAAAAACCCTTTATAAAGGCGGATTTATATTGTATAATAACGGTGTATATACATCTTTAGAAAAAACGGGGTGCAGAAATGGAAAAGAATAAGGTCAAACTTACTATTGGCGGGTCTGAATATTCTATTCTTACCGATGACAGCGTTGAATATACAGCAGCTCTCGGCGATGAGCTCAATGAAAAAATAACTGATATTTTAAACGATAACTCAGGCATTTCAGTAACACAGGCGGCTGTGCTCACAGCTCTCGAGTACTGTGATATGTACAAAAAGGCTGAGAAGAGTGCAGATAACCTGAGAGGACAGATAAAGGATTACCTTGAGGATTCCGCACGGGCACGTATGGAAGTGGAGGTTGCCCGCCGGGAGGTGGAAAGGCTCAGCCGTGAAGTGCAGAAGCTTCAGGCAAAGCTTGCCGCAGAGGGAAAAAGATAAATGATAAAAGGCGAAATTTTAGCTCCGGCAGGTTCCATGGAAGCTCTTGTTGCTGCGGTCAGATGCGGAGCCAATGCAGTTTATTTAGGCGGCAAGGAGCTCAGTGCAAGAAAGAATGCCGCCAATTTTTCTTTTGAGGAGCTTAAACAGGGAGTTTCCTACTGTCATGTAAGGGGTGTAAAAGTATATCTTGCAATAAACACCCTTGTAGGGGACAGGGAACTAAAAAATGCTGAAAAGGCAATAGAAGAAGGCTGCCTTGCGGGAGTTGACGCTTTTATCGTACAAGATTTAGGCGTTGCGGCTCTTGCAAGAAAATGTGCTCCGGATATGCCTTTGCACGGCTCTACCCAGATGTCGGTGCACACTCTTTCAGGAGTGCGTGAACTGGAAGATATGGGCTTTAAAAGGGTGGTTCTTGCCCGTGAGATGAGCCTTGAAGAGATAAAGGAAATAGCATCTCAGTGCAAAGCAGAGCTGGAAGTGTTTGTACACGGAGCTCTTTGCATGTGTGTTTCCGGACAGTGCTATTTAAGCGCAGTTTTAGGAGGCAGAAGCGGAAACAGAGGACTTTGCGCCCAGCCCTGCCGTCTGCCTTTCACAGCTAACGGAGGTACCGGCAGCGATTTAAGCTTAAAGGATTTGTCGATTATAGAGCATCTTAACGACCTTTCGGCAGCGGGAGTGACCTCCTTTAAAATAGAGGGCAGAATGAAGCGTCCCGAATATGTTGCCGCAGCGGTGGAAAGCTGCAAAAGCTCATTGGAGGGCAATTACAATTTTGACCGAAAAGAGCGGCTCAGAAGTGTTTTTTCCCGTTCCGGCTTTACTGACGGATATTTTACCGGACACAGAGGAAAAGAGATGTTCGGCAAAAGGGAAAAGGACGATGTCACCGCCGCAAAGGGAGTGCTTTCTGCTCTCGAAAACCTGTACCATAAAGAAGTGCCCCTTATAGGCTGTGAGATGTCATTTTATGCGGCAGAGGGCGAAAATATGAGCCTTGCCGTAAAGGCAAAGGGCAAAACCGTTTTTGTAACCGATGAGAGCCTTTGCGAAAAAGCTTTGAAGAGAGCTACAAGTGAAGAAGAAGTAAAAGAGCGTCTTAATAAAACGGGGGGCACCCCCTTTTACTGTACCCATATAGATGCTGAAATTGAGGGAGAAATTGCACTTCCTGCATCGGCTATAAATAATCTTCGCCGTGAGGGACTCCAAAAACTGGAAGAGGAGCTGGGAAAAATAAATCCCGTTCCCTTTGAAAGTCATGATATTTCCATTTCTCCCCATATGTCGGGAAAAGTGAGAAATATTTACCGTTTTGCTTCTCCCTTCCAGATTCCCAAAAAGGTTCTCGAAGAAAAGGGAAGTCTTGTTTTTGTGCCCCTTCAAAAATGGCGTGAGGGACTCGAAAAGATTGGCTCTGTCCGTTTAGGCGTAGAAGTCCCCAGAGGAATGTTCGGCAAGGAACAGACGGTAAAGAGTATGCTTTCCGAAGCTTTTGCAGGGGGAGTAAAAAACGCTCTGTGCGGAAATATCGGTTCGGTACGTCTTGCCCGTGAAGCCGGATTTAAGGTATACGGCGATTTCGGACTTAATATAATGAATACGCTGAGCATTGAAGAGATTCAGAAAATGGGAGTTTCGTCCTGCGTTATGTCCTTTGAAATGACTCTCGGAGCTATCGGAGAGGCAGGGGGCGAAATGCCCAGAGGCATAATAGTCTACGGCAGACTTCCGCTGATGCTCACAAGAAACTGTCCCGCAGCAAACGGAAAAGTAAAATGCGACAAATGCGGCGGTCACGGTATGATTACGGACAGAAAGGGAACATCGTTCCCTGTAATGTGCAGTTTCGGATGCAGTGAGCTGCTCAATTCACGTCCCCTTTATATGGGCGACAGACTCCGTGAAATATCCAATGTGGATTTCAGAATGTTCCGTTTTACCGACGAAACAAGGGAAGAGGCGGAGCAGGTGCTTTTAGCTTATGAAAAAGGCGAAAAGCCCAAAGGCGAATTTACCCGAGGACTTTATTACAGAGGTGTAGAATAATTTGGAAATTATAAAGATAAAAAAACTCAGTGAAAAAGCGGTTGTACCTGTTCGTGCAACTGAGGGCAGCGCAGGTATGGATTTGTGCGCCTGTATGGATGAAAGCATTACCCTTAAAGGCGGCGAAACCGCACTTATTCCCACGGGAATAGCTGCCGAGATTCCAAAGGGTTTCGGACTTTTCATTTTCCCCAGGAGCGGGCTTTCCATAAAGCACGGCATAGGACTTTTAAACTCTGTGGGTGTTGTGGACAGCGACTACCGTGGAGAAATAAAAGTCGGAGTAATAAATCAGATTTCAGAAAGCTATACAATCGAGCCGGGGGAGAGAATAGCCCAGATGGTTCTGATGCCTGTATCTCTGTCAGATACAGTTGTCGTTGACAGCCTTGAGGAAACGGACAGAGGCGACGGCGGATTCGGTTCTACGGGCAGAAAGTAAGGCGGCGATAAAATGGAACTTATATTAGCGTCCGGTTCTCCCAGAAGAAAAGAGATACTGGAAAATATGGGGTATTCCTTCACCGTCAAAGCTTTCGGATGCAGCGAAGAGCTTCCCTTTGAAACAAAGCCGGAGGATGCCGCAGGAATACTTGCAAAGAGAAAAGCCCTTGCAGCTTTCCAAAAACTCAGAGAAAGCGGAAAGAGTGATTTTACCGTTATGGGTTCCGATACCGTTGTGGCATCGGACGGCGAGATTTTAGGAAAACCCAAAAATAAAAGCGATGCCCTGTGTATGCTTTTGAAGCTTTCAGGCAAAACTCACAGCGTATACACAGGCGTCTGCGTAAAAAATGAAAATTTTGAAGAGGTCTTTGTAAACGAAACAAAGGTGGAGTTTTATCCTCTTACGGAAGAAATGTGCAGAAGGTACGTTGAAACCGGAGAGCCTATGGATAAAGCGGGAGCTTACGGTATACAGGGACTTGGAAGCGTTCTCGTAAAGAGAATTGACGGAGACTTTTTCTCCGTTATGGGACTTCCTGCCGCACAGACGGCAAGGGTTCTGAAAAAAGCGGGAATATTCTCTGAAAAGGGAATTGTATAATTGTTTCTTACGGAAATGATTTATAAATGAATATCTATGATATGTAAAAATATGCGGGATTTAAGCCGAATACAGTGTAAAAAAGCAAAAAAAGGCAGATTTTTTTAAATAAAAAGTAAAAAATTAGTTTCAATTTTGCTTAAACTGTTGAGAAACCCTTGGTTGTGGGTTATAATAACATGTGTTATTGTCAAAAATGCAGTTATGGGGTTTCGTACTTAAACCCGAAGTGAAAGGAGTTAATAAAATGTTGTTTTCTCAGGACATAGGAATTGACCTTGGTACTGCGAATACTCTTGTTTTTGTAAAAGGAAAAGGTATTGTTATAAGAGAGCCCTCAGTTGTTGCGGTTGACGTTCGCTCAAATCCTCCCCGTGTTGTTGCGGTTGGAACAGAGGCTAAAGAGATGATCGGCCGTACACCCGGTTCAATTATTGCAAAGCGTCCCCTTAAAGACGGAGTTATCGCAGATTTCGATATGACATCAGACATGCTTAAAGCTTTCATTCGCCGTGCAATAAGCACATCTCCCTTCAGCAAGGCGAGAGTTATGATCTGTATGCCTTCAGGCGTAACAGGCGTTGAGAAGCGTGCTGTTCATGATGCCGCAAGAAGCGCAGGCGCAAAATATGTAAGCCTTATCAAAGAGCCCATGGCAGCAGCTATCGGTGCAGGTCTTCCCGTCGCAGAAGCTACCGGAAGCATGGTTGTAGATATCGGCGGCGGTACCGCTGAAGTTGCCGTTATTTCTCTCGGTGACATAGTAACATCCTGCTCTGCAAGAGTTGCCGGCGACGATTTCGACGAGGCAATCATTTCCTACATCAAGAAAAAGTATAATCTGCTTATCGGTGAAAGAACAGCAGAGGATATCAAGATAAAGATCGGTTCCGCATATCCCTATGAGGGTGAGGGCGCAATGGACGTCAAAGGACGTAACCTTATGGATGGACTTCCCAAGAATATTGAGATTTCAGCAGAGGAAATCCGTGAGGCTCTTGCAGATCCGGTAAATCAGGTTCTCGATGCAATCCGCTCAACTCTTGAGAAAACTCCTCCCGAGCTTTCAGCTGATATTATCGACCACGGCATTATGCTTACAGGCGGCGGAGCTCTCCTCAGAGGACTTGACAAGCTCATTTCCGAAGAGACAAAGATGCCTGTTCACGTTGCTGAGAATCCCCTTGACTGTGTTGTTGACGGCACAGGCAAATGCCTTGAAAAGGATATGCTCAGCCTTACTTCAAACAAGAACTTTGACAGCAGAGCATAAAATATTCTGCTGAAAATAAAATAATGTACCGTGAGGGATAGTTATGCGTGAATTTTTCCGCAGTACCCGTCTTAAAGTGCTTGCAGCCGTTTTAGCGGTCGTCGTAGTGGCGTCTGTTGCGGCAGCGGCCTCGCATAACGGCACATCTGTTTTGTCCTCTGCACTGGGAACGGTATTCGGGCCTGTGCAGAGGCTTTCGGCTTTTGTGTCGGAAAAGATAGGGGAAATAGGCGGCGGTTTTGTATCTGCCGGAACATATAAAAAACAGGTTGAAGAACTTCAGAAGCAGGTCGAAGAATATCAAAAGCAGCTTGTGGACTACGAAAAGACTCTTAAAGAAAATCTCAATTATGAAGAGTTCTTAGGAGTAAAGGAAGAGCACAGCGACTTTGTATTTTCATCTGCCAGAGTTATAAGCCGTGATACGGCGGATATGTTTTATTCCTTTGTTATAAATAAAGGCACAAAGGACGGAATAGCCGTAAATGATCCTGTTATTTCCGGAGAATATCTTGTAGGCGTTGTAGTCAAAACAGCTCCCACATATTCCGTTGTAAAAACGATTCTTGACCCGCAGGTAAGTGTAGGTGCATATGAAATCAGAACAGGTGAAAGCGGATTCGCCTCAGGTGATACTGAACTTGCACTTCAGGGACTTATAAAGCTTTCGGGAATCGAAAGTGAAACAGCAATAGCAACAGGCGGTATTGTTTCCACCTCCGGTATCGGCGGAGTTTATCCCCGTGACCTTATTATAGGAACAGTTACTGAAATCAAGGATAACACCCACGATATTTCCTCCTATGCCGTTATAAAGCCCGGCGTTGATGTTTCAAAGCTCGATGCGGTTTTTGTAATAACCGAGTTTGAAGGTCAGGGCATAACAACGGACGGAGAAAGTTCGGCAGAATAAAGACGGATATAGACCGTCCGGTTTGGAGCATCATCCATGTTATATCTTAGAGAAAATAAAAACTTAATTATAAGACGTGCTCTCTCCCTTGTATTTATATTTTGCTGTTTTCTTCTTCAGAGCAGCAAAGTAGGAATACCTGAAATTTTCGGTGTAAATGCGTACATTCTGATTCCAGCGGTTATATGCGTAGGAATGTTTGAGAGGGAAACCTGGGGTGCCGTTGCGGGGCTTTTTGCCGGTGCACTCTGGGATTTCATTGCGGCACGAGGACAGGGGTATCATGCAGTAGTGCTGATGATAGCAGGATTTCTCTGCGGATTTCTTGTGCGCTACATGATGAGAAATAATTTTATGGCGGCACTTTGTCTTTGCGGAGGAATAACACTTATACACAATGTTGTTTTCTGGCTGTTTTACTTTGTATTCGCCAGAATTGACGGCGCATTTTTCCCGCTGTGGAGAGTTTATCTGCCGTCGGTAGCGTACACACTTGTATTTCTTCCTGTAATGTATTTTCCTGTCAGAGCCGTGGCAAAAGCCCTGCGCCGTGAGCCCATAGGCATTGACACCCAGGAAGAGGAATAGCACTTGGAGGTGCCCATGAAAATCAAAGGTAAAGCCAATTTAAAGCTCAGACTTTATATTTTGGTAGGAATAATCCTTTCCTCGTTTCTTGTATTTGCTGGACGCATGATAGGCGTTCAGGTTATTGATTATGAAACATATGCTCAGGCGGCAAATTCCACTGTAAGAAGGAATGTAGAGGTTGAAGCTGCGAGAGGCGAAATCCTTGACAGAAACGGAAGTCCCCTTGTTGTAAATCGTCAGGGTAATTCCCTTGTTTTTGACGCAGCTTATTTTCCGTCCTCTGAGGAACAGGAAAGCCGCAATGAAATTATACTTTCACTTATAAATCTTATGAAAACTCAGGGTGAAGAATGGAATGACACTCTTCCCCTTGTGTTCGGTTCGGACGGCAAAATAGCATATAAAGAAGATTCCGAAACCGATATAGAATATCTTAAGTCCAAGGAAATGCTTCACCTTAACGATTATGCTACGGCTCAGGACTGTTTTGACGGACTTATAGAAAAGTATTCCCTCCAGAAGTACAGTCAGGAAGAGGCCAGAAACATAGCTTCGGTATGTTACGGCATGGCGAAAAATCTCTTTTCCGTAAGCAATCCCTATACTTTTGCAGAGGACGTTTCTACAGAGACTGTTTCAAAGGTTAAGGAGAACAGCACTTTCTATAAAGGTGTAGATGTTGAAGTAGTTCCTTACAGAGAATATGTTGACGGAACCCTTGCCCCTCATGTAATAGGCAGAGTCGGCGCAATTGATGCTGACGAGTATGCGGAGCTTAAAGAAAAAGGCTATAAAATGGATGACCTTGTGGGTAAGGACGGAATTGAAGCAGTCATGGAGGAATATCTCCGTGGCGAAAACGGTCAAAAGACTGTCACAACCGATAAGGACGGCAATGTATCCGTTAAGTATACCAAAGATCCTGTGCAGGGAAACACAATTGTTCTCACACTGTCAAAACCGCTTCAGGAAGCTGCAAATAAAGCTCTTGCCGAAGTAGTTGAGGATCTTAAATCAAAGGGATATTCAAATTCGGCAGGTTCTGCCGTGGTTATGGATGTTCATACAGGTGAAGTCCTTGCCTGTACTTCATATCCCACATTTGATATTTCAACATACAGTGAAAACGCAGCAAAACTCAACAGTGATCCGGGTGCACCCCTTTGGAACAGAGCACTGCTCAGTGCCTATGCCCCCGGTTCAACATTCAAGCCTCTTATCGGTCTTGCTGGACTCGAAGAGGGTATTATAACAAAAGATACCACATTCCATTGCAACGGCTCATATTGGCGTTTCCCCAATCAGTTCTACTGCCTTGAAAATAACGGCAATATAAATGTTGTCCATGCTCTTGAGCACTCCTGTAACGTATTTTTCTATGAGACAGGTTATCAGCTGGGTATAGATAAAATTAATTACTACGCTTCAAAAATGGGATTCGGACAGAAAACAGGAATAGAGCTTCCTGAGGTTTCAGGTATGGTTGCAAATCCCGAAGAATTTGCCCAGAACCATGCGGGCGCACAGTGGATGGTCGGTGATACCGTACAGGCTTCAATCGGTCAGTCCGATACTCTTGTTACACCTATTCAGCTTGCAACATACTGCGCCACCATTGCAAACGGCGGCACAAGATATGTTCCACATATTGTAAAGAGCGTAAAGAGCTATGATTACAGCTCTACAATTCTCGATAAGCAGCCTCAGGTTGCCCTTGAAACCGGATTTTCACAGCAGAACCTCGGAATAATAAAAGAGGGTATGTCCCTTGTTTCTGAGTATACAGGCAGTGCTACTCATGTATATCTTGACAATTACGAGCCAAAAATCGCCTGTAAAACAGGTACTGCTGAAGTTTACGCTCAGAAGGACGGCAAGCTTCAAAAGCAGACAAACTGTTTCCTTATAACTTTTGCTCCCTATGACGATCCTGAAATTGCAATTGCCGTTTCAATCGAGGATGCAAAGAACAGTTCTTACACTGCTAAAGTTGCAAAGGCTATATATGACGCATATTTTAATGATACTTCCAGTATCGAAGCTCCTCAGCAGGTAGGTCAGCTTTTATACTGATAAAGCGATAACCCTTTTGGATTTATAAAATATATGGGGCGGTGCTGAAATGGCGAAAAAAATAGCAGTTGTTTCCGGTAAGGGCGGAACGGGAAAATCCACCCTTTGCACAGTTCTTGCCGGAGTGATGACCGGTATGGGTAAGAAAGTGCTTTTACTGGACTGTGACAGCGGACTTGGAAGTCTTGATATTATGCTGGGCGTTCAGGAGAAAGTGCTGTATAACTGGGGCGACGTAATATGCGGAGCCTGCCGCTGTGAGGACGCCGTCACTGAAATTACGCCTTTTTGTTCTCTTTTGGCAGCGCCGCTGTCATGGGATGACAGATTCACCCCGGAAGCTTTCCGGGAAGTTTTGCTCAGTTACGAGGACAGCTTCGATTATATTTTAATTGATGCTCCTGCCGGTACGGGCAGAGGATTTAGATTGGCTGCTGCCAATGCAGATATGGCTCTTTTAGTTGCTGCGGCTGAAACGGTAAGCATAAGAAGCTGTCATGCCGCTGCGGACAGACTTTTTGAAATGGAAATACCCGAAATATATCTTATTCTCAATAAATTTGACTGCTGGGAGACAAAGCACGGAGCAAATCTCGATATAGATGCAGTAATAGACGGAGCCGGAGTTCAGCTCAGAGGAATAGTGCCGTTCAGTGCTGATGCATCGCAGCTTTCCATGTACGGCAGGGCAATTCCGAAAAGGTCAAAGATGTTTGCAGCAGTTGAAAGAATAATGAAAAGACTTGAAGGCGAAGATTTGCCCCTTAAAAGACTTGAAAAAATATGAAAAACATGATATTATTAGTTGAATTAGTGAAAAAAATCAATAATTGGAGGGGATAGAGTATGAATATTGCTATAACGGCACACGATGCAAAGAAAGAATTGATGGTTCAGTTTTGTATTGCATACTGCGGAGTTTTGAGCAGACATAAGCTTTGCGCAACAGGAACAACCGGTAAGATGGTATCCGAAGCAACCGGACTTGAAATACAGAAATTCCTCAGCGGTTCACAGGGCGGTGACCAGCAGATTTCTGCAAGAATTGCGTGCAACGAAATAGATTTGCTCCTTTTCTTCCGTGACCCGCTTAATCCCAAGGCGGGAGAGCCTGACGAAGCAAGCCTTTTAAGACTTTGCGACGTTCATAATATACCTGTTGCTACAAATATAGCTACTGCGGAAGCACTTATACACAGCCTTGACAGGGGCGACCTTGACTGGCGTGATATAGTAAATCCCAAGTCATAAATTATATAACTGACGTTGATGGGGAAGAGTAGATAAATAAAACCTTTCAGAGAATGGTGCATTTTGCTGTGAGCGCCTAAGGTGAGTGTTTTTTGAAAGACACCTCGGAGTCTATCGCATTGCGACGTTTCCTGCGTTAAAGGATAAAGTGGAGCTTTATAAAAAGCTCAAAAAGGGTGGCACCACGGAGAAATGTACCTTCGTCCCTTAGCCGGGACGGAGGTTTTGTTTTTATTTTTATTTGATTACTAAAGAAAAGGGATGATTTTATGGCACTGCTTACAAAAGCAATAAGAGGAACCCAGGATTTGCTTCCTGCGGAAAGTTATAAACAGCAGTATGTTGAAAGCGTTATGCTGGATGCCGCAAAGCGTTTTGGATTCAGAGAAATAAGAACTCCCGTATTTGAGCATACGGAGCTTTTCCAGCGTTCCGTGGGCGATACAACGGACGTTGTACAGAAAGAGATGTACACTTTTACCGATAAGGGTGACCGTTCAATTACACTGCGTCCTGAGGGAACTGCCGGTGCAGTAAGAGCTTTTTTGGAGCACGGACTTCACAATGAGCCCCTTCCCGTAAAGGTTTGCTATCTTACATCCTGCTATCGCTATGAAAAGCCACAGGCAGGCAGACTCAGGGAGTTCCACCAGTTCGGCGTTGAATGTTTAGGCGCTGCTGAGCCGGAAGCAGATGCAGAGGTTATAGCTCTTGCAAAGGATGTATTTGATACCCTTGAAGTAAAGGGATTAAAACTTTTCATCAACTCAATCGGCTGTCCCCAGTGCCGTGCAAAATATCAGCAGGCATTAAAGGATTACTTTAAGAGCAATGAGGAAGATTTGTGCGAAACCTGCCGTGAAAGACTTGAGCGCAACCCTATGCGTATACTTGACTGCAAGAGCCCCGTTTGCTCTGAAATCGCTTCAAAGGCTCCAGTAGTTCTGGATTATATCTGCGACGACTGCCGTGAGCACTTTGAAAAGGTCAAGAAGTATCTTGAGGCAATGAATATTGAATATGAAGTTGACCCCACAATCGTAAGAGGTCTTGACTATTATACAAGAACCGTTTTTGAGTTTGTGTCACAGGATATCGGCGCACAGGGCACTGTCTGCGGCGGCGGACGCTATGACGGACTTGTAGAAGAGCTTGGTGGACCTCACATTCCGTCCCTCGGCTTCGCTATGGGTATTGAAAGGCTTATGCTTTTGCTTAAATCACAGCAGACGCCTATGCCCGAAGATGAACGCTGCGATATATTCATCGCCGCTGCCGACGAAGAGGCAAAGCTCCTTGCAGTAAAACTTGCCTCTGATATAAGAGGCGACGGACTCACAGCACTTTATGATGTGGCGGGTCGTTCAATCAAAGCACAGATGAAATATGCAAATAAGCTTAATGCAAGATATACCGTCGTAATAGGTTCAAGAGAAATTGAAAGCGGCGAAGCAGCTCTTAAAGATATGGATACAGGCGAGAGCGTTACCGTAAGACTTGACACTTTCGGCGAGGACTTTATGGGCATAACCGTACAGCAGGCTGTAAAGGGTCTTGGCGACGGAATCGAGTTTGCAGACGGCATTGATTTAAATTCTCTTTTCATGGGAGGCAATAAATAATGGAATTTATAACAGGACTTAAAAGAACCGACTACTGCGGTACTCTCACCGCAAAGGATGTTGGCAGAGAGGTAACAGTATTCGGCTGGGTTCAGCGTCAGAGAGACCTTGGCGCACTTATCTTTATTGACTTAAGAGACAGAACAGGTATTGTCCAGCTTGCTTTTGACGACAATACGGACAGAGCTGTTTTCGATAAAGCGTTTTCAGCCAGAAGCGAATTTGTTCTCGGCGCAAAGGGCGTTGTAAGAGAGAGAAGCTCAAAGAACCTTGAAATTCCCACAGGTGAAATTGAAATCGAGGTAACTGAGCTTAGAATCCTTGCAAAGAGTGAAACACCTCCATTTGAAATTGTGGAAAACTGTCAGACTTCCGAGCTTACAAGACTTAAGTATCGTTATCTTGATTTGCGCCGTCCCGACCTTCAGAAAAATATTCTCATGCGCCATAAGATTACAAAAATCGCAAGAGATTACTTTGATGAGAACGGATTTATTGAGATAGAAACTCCCATGCTCATTAAGTCAACTCCCGAGGGAGCAAGAGACTTCCTTGTGCCAAGCCGTATTCATAAGGGTACATTCTACGCTCTTCCCCAGTCACCTCAGCTTTATAAGCAGCTTTCAATGGTTGCAGGCTTTGACAGATATATGCAGATTGCAAGATGCTTCCGTGATGAGGACCTTCGTGCAGACCGTCAGCCTGAGTTTACACAGATCGACCTTGAAATGTCCTTTGCGGATATGGAAGATGTCCTTGCAGTAGGTGAGGGATTCATGAAGAGAGTTTTCAAAGAGGCTCTCGATGTTGATATTCAGCTTCCTCTTCCGAGACTCACATATAAAGAGGCAATGGAGCGTTACGGTTCCGATAAGCCCGATACACGTTTTGCCATGGAACTTTGCGACCTTACAGATATTGCTGCAAACTGCGGTTTCGGCGTATTTAAGGGAGCAGTTGAAGCAGGCGGCAGCGTAGGAGCAATTAATGCAAAGAACGGCGTTGCAAAGCTTACAAGAAAAGAGATAGATAAGCTCACCGAGTATGTAAGAGGTATCGGTGCAAAGGGACTTGCATGGGCAAGACTTACTCCCGACGGCATGACTTCATCCTTTGCAAAGTTCATGACTGAGGACGAAATGGCAAAGATTATGGAGAAAACAGGCGCTGAAACAGGGGACGTTATCCTTATTGTAGCGGACTCCAAAAAGAGCCTTGTGCTTTCAGTTCTCGGCGCACTCCGCCTTGAAGTTGCCAACAGACTTGAAATCGAGAGAAAGGGTTACAATCTTCTCTGGATTACAGAGTTCCCGTTCTTTGACTGGGACGAGGATTTACAGCAGTTTGTTGCAATGCATCATCCCTTCACCGCTCCCATGGACGAGTGCCTTGATTATCTTGAAACCGATAAGGCAAAGGTTCGTGCAAAGGCATATGACCTTGTTCTTAACGGAATCGAGCTTTCAAGCGGTTCAATCAGAATTACCAACCCTGATTTACAGCAGAGAATTTTTGACCTTCTCGGCCTTTCAAAAGAAGAGGCTCACAAGAAGTTTGGCTTCCTTCTTGAAGCTTTCAAATACGGAGCACCACCTCACGGCGGCTTCGGCATAGGTCTTGACAGACTTGTCATGCAGATGCTCCAGTGCGAAACTCTCCGTGATGTTGTAGCATTCCCTAAGGTTCAGAATGCCAGCGAGCCTATGACGGAATGTCCCTCTTCGGTAGATACAGAGCAGCTTGAAGAGCTTGGAATCGCCGTAACAAAGACAGAGGAATAATATATAAAAGCAAAACCGCACTTTTAATAGTGCGGTTTTTGTTGTTTTGTAGGTATAATCTGTGTAAAGAGCCTATAAGTTGACAGGTAAAAAAGGCAATAATATAATTAAATTAAGAAAAATTTATCCATAGTATCAGGGAGGGGAAAACTGTGCTGAAGGTGGTTTTATTCAGTAATATGTCGGAAGTGGCGCCTCTTATGGAGCCGAAAGCTTTTAACTATATAGGAGAAAGTCAGATTGAAAGTTTTGAAAGCTTTGATGATTTCAATCTCCTTGCCTTTGACTGGTACGACATTAAGAGTGAAGACGGAATAGCTTCAAAAATTATCATATATATTGATGAGCACGATCTTTTCTTTTTCTGTAAAGAGGAGAGTGCAAGAGAGAGCTGTGCACGGCTTGTGGAAAATCTGCAAAAGGAAAAGGCTCTGAATAATCAGCAGCTTTTGTGCCGCTTTTTTGTGAAGCTTTTTTCGGGAGACATGGATTATCTTGATTCCTTTGAAATAGAGATGAACAATACTATAACCCAGTTTTTGTCAGGCAAACTTGATTTCGCCATGGATGAAATACTTGCAAAGCGTCAAAAGCTTTTGAAGCTCAAGCGTTATTATGAGCAGATAGACGCAGTCTTTGACGAGATGGCGCTGAGTGACAACGATATTTTTGAGCCGTCAACGGTGAAGCGGTTTACGGTTTTGGGTGCAAGGACGGACAGATATTTAAATAAGGTTTACAGTCTTCAGGAAATTGTCAGCCATATGCAGGAAACCTATCAGTCGCAGCTTTCCATCCAGCAGAATGATTTGATGAAAGTGTTTACCGTTATTACAGCAATTTTCCTGCCACTTACACTGCTTGTAGGCTGGTACGGCATGAATTTCGTAAATATGCCGGAGCTTCACTGGAAATACGGATATTTCATTTTTATAGGTGTAAGTGCCGCCATTATAGCGGTTCTTGTTGCATATTACAAACACAGAAAATGGCTTTAAAAGACAGAAAAACCGCTCCTGTAAGTCCAAATGGGCACAGGGGCGGTTTTTGTATAACGAAAGCCGAGCCCAGAACATGAAATGCTTCCAGACTCAGCCTTCAGAAATGTTGACAAAATAGATGTTAATTACAAACGCATGCATCTTACTGTAAAAAATAAAAAATGCGGTGCGCGAATTGCCCACCGCAGGTGTGGTGGACTCGAAGGGATTCGAACCCTCGACTTCTACAATGCGAATGTAGCACTCTCCCAACTGAGCTACGAGCCCTTATATGGCGCAAATGCGCCTATAACAAATTTAGTATATTACTAATCAAATGTTTTGTCAACCAAGCTGAAACACCGACAGAAAGGGGCAGAACCGACGTTTTTTGTAGCTTTAATCGGTCTTGCAGGAAGACTCATTTTACATCTTCCTGCTGTTTTATTTCTCAACTGAAATAATTCTGCCGCCTGCAACTACAAAATCGTCGGCATATACTGCCGCAAGCTGTCCGAGTGTTACCGAGCGCTGAGGTTCAATAAATTCTCCTGTCATAGTGCCGTCATCCTTGAGAGTTACCAGCGCCTTTGCAGGCTTTGCCTGACAGCGGATTTTTACAAAAGCTTCAAAGGTTTTGTCGGCATATTCGTTTTCTATTATGTTTACTCTGTCCGCCATGAATTTTGAGGAATACTGAGCGCCGTTTTCGCCTAAGGTTACCGTATTTTCATGGGGATTTATCCCGATTACAAACATGGGCTTTCCGAAAGTTACACCAAGTCCCTTTCGCTGACCGATTGTGTAGTGGATAATTCCCTTGTGTCTGCCAAGAATATTTCCGCTCTCGTCAACAAAGTTTCCATCCTCGGGAGTTCTGCCCGTAAACTTTGTAAGGAAGCTTCCGTAATCGTTGTCGGGAATAAAGCAGATTTCCTGGCTGTCTTTTTTCTCAGCGGAGGAAAGTCCCGCTTCTTTGGCAAGGGCACGGGTTTCATCTTTCGTCATTGAGTTAAGGGGAAACATGGCATGAGAAAGCTGAAAAGGAGTCAGCATAGAAAGAAAATAGCTTTGGTCTTTAGGAGAAGAGGATTTTTTAAGATGTACACCCTTTTCATCAGTGATAATCTCGCCGTAATGACCTGTGGCAATTTTGTCAAAGCCTTTTTCCAGTGCAAAGTCCAGCATGGCTCCGAATTTTATCTCACAGTTACACAAAACACAGGGGTTAGGTGTGCGACCGTTAAAATACTCATCGGCAAATGGCTCCATGACCTTTTGACGGAATGTATCTTTCAAATTTAAAACATAGTGTTCGATTCCTATCTGATGTGCAACCCTTGCGGCATCATCAGGCAAGGTGCTGCTATCAAGTAAATCAAGTGTTACTCCTGCAACCTCATATCCCTGTCTTTTTAAAAGTAGCGCAGCCGCAGAGGAATCAACCCCGCCGCTCATGCCGATTAAAATCTTTTCACTCATAATAAGAAAATCTCCCTGTGAAATTTAATTACCGTTAAACTTATTAAAAACATCATCTTTGATAACCATTTGTATAAATTTATAAAAATAAATATATAACAAATCATAGCTGTATACTTAACTTTATTAGTGCTTTTTAATGTTTTAGATGAATCACATAAGCATTATAATACAAAAATGCCATATGGAAAAGAGAAAAATATTTCAGTTTTTCAATTCAGTTAATAATTTTGTAATGAAATCCTTAGTTGTATTGCAATAAAGGTAAAAAGGGCGTATAATTAAAAGGATAAAAAATGCTGTCAGAAAATCTGCATAATTCAAGCTGATTATGCCAATTTTAGTGAAAGGGGGATAAATTTGTTAGGAGATTTACATTGTCATACCAAGCTTTCGGACGGTTCCCTTGGACTTGAAGAACTTATATCCCTTGCAAAAAACAGGGGAATTGAGACTATAGCCATAACTGACCATGATTGTCTTGCCGGAACGGTTAGGGGTAAGATAATCGGAAAACGCTATGGAGTTAATGTTATACCGGGTGTAGAAATTTCTGCTTATGATAGTAAGAGAAATCAAAAAGTTCACATGCTTGCTTATTTATGCGACAGTCCGGACAGACTTGAAGGATTATGCAAGAGGATTTCACTTGCAAGAAGACGTGCGGGTCAGTATATGACCCTGAGGGTATCGAAGAAATACCCCATAACTCCGGAATTTGTATTAAAGTGTGCTACGGGTTCAACCAATTTGTACAAGCAGCATATTATGCGTGCGCTTATGGAAGCAGGATTTGCAACAGAAATTTACGGTGATTTATACAAGAGCCTGTTTTGTGCCGGTGGTTCAAATTATGTAGGGCTGGATATTAAATATCCCGATGTAAGGGAAGTCCTTGAAGAGATACATGAAGCCGGCGGCATTGCAGTATTGGCTCACTGCGGTGCATATAATAATTACGAGCTGCTTGATGAGCTTATTGAATTAGGCCTTGACGGAGTGGAGGTTTGGCATCCACGTCACAGCGAAGAGGATGTACAGCGACTGCTGAAAATTGCACAGCAGCACGGCCTTGTAAAAACAGGCGGAAGCGACTTCCACGGATTTTATAACGATAAGCCCCGCAGTATAGGTGAATGCGGAGTAGATGGAGAAATTATCGACGAGCTGCTTTCTTATAAGGCGAAGAAAAAACGCCAGGAGAAAAAGGCTGTGTCTGGCGAATAAATGAATCAAGATTAATCCGTAAGGGTGGGAAATAAAAGAAATATGAGATTTGATGACAGCGATATAAAGATTTTTACAGGCGGCAATTCCTCATCAGACGATAATAATGAGGTTTTAAAGCTTGCAGAAGAGAGTAAGAGACACCGCAATAACGGCAATGCAGATAAGGCTAAAAAAATAGGAGTCCTCCTTGCGGAAGCGGCTCCGAAAGAGCTTAATGACCCTGCACTTAAAAAATTTGTAGGTGATCCCGAAATACTCTATGAAATAAAAGTTCTTTCTGTGTTTACGGGAGAATCCAGCGCACATATTTATATGCCCAATCCCATTTTGGCCACAACTGCGGTCAATGCTCTTTATGATAACCTTAAAGCTCAGTTCCCGGGATTTTATGAGAATATAACTGACGGAACAGCCTTTTCGTTTTATTATCTTAATCTGCGCCGTGGAATTGACGTGGAGGAAAATATAGGCAAAACTTTCGCTATGCTCTGTGAGGATGAAAACAATCAGGAGCTTATGAAGCTGGGCGAAACAATATATAAAGAGCTCAGGGATTATGCATGCAGCGAAATTGAAAAAGCAGGATTTGTTGAGTAAATCAGAGATTAAAATAACGTCTTTCTTTTTACGGAAAGACGTTTATTTTTTTGCTTATTTAAAGGATAAGAGCAGTGTTTCGATCTCTTTGGGAGTCTCAGCAATATAATCTGCTCCGGCATTTTTAAGCTCCTCTAAGCTGCCGAAGCCATACAAAACACCCAGAGATTTAACAGAGCATTTCTTGGCTCCAAGTATATCGTGGGAGCGGTCGCCGACCATGATGGTCTTTTCTCTGTCGGCTTTCAGTGATGTGAGTACATACTCAATTACTTCTCCCTTGTCAGTACGGGAATTGTCGAGGAGGCTGCCGCCGATGAAATCGAAATATTTTGTAAGCTCAAATTTATCGGCAATGCGTTTTGCAAAAACTTCCGGCTTTGAAGTAGCCATTGCAAGAGAAAATCCAGCATTTTTAAGTTTTTCCAAAACCTCCGGAATATACTCATAAACCATATTTTCAAAAATACCGATGTCGGCAAAATATTCCCTGTACTTTTCAACAGCCTCCTTTGCTTTGTCAGGAGAAAATCCGTAAAAGTCCGTAAAGGACTGTGCAAGAGGCGGACCGATGAATTTATAAAGCTGAGTCTTATCTGAAACCGAAATGCCATAGTATTTAAGAGCATAGGCAACAGAATTGGTTATTCCCTCAGCAGGGTTTGTTAAAGTTCCGTCAAGGTCGAAAAAGATATATTTTAAACCGGACATAGAGTGAATTAATTCCTTTCCATTTTCTATATTTGAATATTAGCATAATTCCGAAAATCAGTCAAATTGTTAGTGCTGTTTTGTATGAAAATGATATTTAAATACACTTTAATTTGCCGGTTTTGACATTGACACGGATTTTTGCCTATGATAGAATGAGCGGTAACGATATGTTAAATAAATATAAAATTTATATTTATCGGAGGGAAATTTACTAATGAAAGAACATCTTAATGTAGGTGTAATCGGCCTTGGCGGCAGAGGAATCGGTCTTCTTCAGCTTGTTATGTACAGAATGAAGGATATTACTGTTACGGCTGTATGTGACGTTTATGAAGACAGAATCGAACAGGCACAGAAGCTTGCTAAGAAAATGAGAAGAAGCGAGCCAAAGGGTTATACTGATTACCATGAGATTTTAAATGATAAAAGTATAGATGCAGTTATTATCACTGCAAGCTGGTCAGCGCACAGCAAGATTGCTCTTGATGCAATGAGAGCCGGAAAGCCCGTTGGCATGGAAGTCGGCGGAGCATATACAGTTGATGAGTGCTGGGACCTTGTAAACTGTTATGAAGAGACAAAAACCCCCTTTATGATGCTTGAAAACTGCTGCTACGGCGAGTATGAGCTGGCAGTGCTTCGCATGGTAAGAGAGGGAATATTCGGCGATGTTGTCCACTGCGGCGGTGGATATAAGCACGATCTGCGTTATGAGGTATCATTCGGAGAGAAAAACAGACATTATAGACTCCATGAGTATATGACAAGGAACTGTGAAAACTATCCTACCCATGAAATTGGACCTATTGCAAAGGTTCTCAATATAAACTATGGTAACAGAATGGTAAGTCTTACATCTACTGCATCATGTGCTAAGGGTCTTCACAGATACATAACTGATAGAATGGATAAGTACGACAATCTTAAAAAGCTCAAAGATGTTGAGTTTGCTCAGGGCGATATAGTTACAACGGTTATAAAGTGTGCTAACGGTGAGACAATTTCAATCCAGCTTGATACAACTCTTCCCAGAATGTACAGCAGAGGATTTGAAGTCCACGGTACAAAGGCATACTATACAGAGGACGGCAACACCTTTGTAAATGATAACCATAACCTTAAGTATGAGGGCATAAAGTCAAGCGGAAAGAGAATGGTCAAGAAATACCGTCATCCTATTTGGAAGTGGTTCAAGCGTTTCGGCGTAAAGGGCGGCCACGGCGGAATGGACTGGCTTGTATTCAAAGCATTCTTTGACGCTGTAAGAAAAGGCGACGGACATACACCTATTGATGTATACGACGCAGCCTGCTGGATGGCTATAACAGCTCTTTCAGCTCAGTCAATAGAGAATAACTCAGCCTGCGTTGAGTTCCCGGATTTCACACGTGGAGAGTGGAAAACCAGAAAGCAGAAGGGCGAGGGAATGTTCTTCTTAGAGTAAGAGAATATGTAAGCAATTAACGGCGCAGGATTTTCCTGCGCCGTTTTGAATTGAATTTGCTTCTAGCTTTTTAATCTGCTTGTAACACACATTAAAGTTTTCGTCAACCTTTTACAAAAGGTTGTGGGGTGGAGGGGCAAAGCCCATCCTCGTCATCCGCAGATGACGAAATTCCTTTACCTTAATAAGATCAGGAGGGGAGGAAAAACAGTCCGGTGGACTGTTTTTATGTGGGGAACCCTATCAAGGGGTTCCCCGACAAGCTTTGCTTGTTTGCATATCTTATTATCTTATCAAAACATCAACAAAAAACCTCCTCGGATTATCTCCGGGGAGGTTCTGCTTTTATCTTCTATTTCGATTAAGCCTTTACAACACCGATTGAAACAGTGGCGTCAGAAGCTTCAACGTCCTTTGTAAGGTCGCAATTTGCGGGAGCTGAAAGAATAACCTCATCGGCAAGAAGTTCGTTTGCCATATGAGCCTTCATTTCCTCGGCAGCTTCCATTACAACTGCATCAGAGCTGAAAACATAAGCCTTGATTCTCTGCTCGACCTGATATCCTGCCTCTTTACGAAGAAGCTGGCACTGACGGATAACGTCTCTTACGATACCCTCTTTGCGAAGCTGAGGTGTGATTACAACATCGAGAGCGATGATGATTCCGTCGCCGCAGTCGCAGGATACAATGCCTTCCTTGGTCTTTGACTGGAGGTTAAAGAGGTTGGCGTCATATTCGCCGTCCCAGCCGGGAACAGCTGTTGCCTTGCCTGCCTTTACGTTTTCAACAAGAGCTGCCATTTCCTCTGCTGAAAGTCCCTCAAGAGTTGCCTTCATCTTGTTTACATTCTGCTTGAGAACTGCACCGGCAGCTTTGAAGTTAACTGTAAGGTAGAAGTCCTCAAGAACGGAAACGTCGGAAATATACTGAGCCTCTTTGATGTTGAGCTCGTCAAGAATATTCTTCTCGGAAACGGCAAGCTTTGCCTTTGTTTCGTCGTCACAGCAGATGTAAAGCTTTGCAAGGGGCTGACGAACTTTAAGCTGATGCTCGTTTCTAAGACGCATTGCGTTTGCAATAAGTCCTCTTGCAAGAGCTGTCTGCTCGATGATACCGTCATCCTCAAATCCCTCAAGAGGCTTCGGCCAGTCGCTCAGATGAACTGAGAGAGGAGCCGAGGGCATAACGTTTCTTACAAGCTTCTGCCAGATGTGCTCTGTCATAAAGGGAATGATGGGAGCCATAACCTTTACGCAGGTAAGAAGAGCGTTGAACAGTGTCCAGTAAGCAACCATCTTGTCGCTGTCGTCGTCTGTTTTCCAGAAACGGCGGCGGTTAAGGCGGATGTACCAGTTGGAAATATCGTCAACGAATACTTCAAATTCCTTTACAAGTGAATATGCCTTGTAGTCATCCATGTAAGCTGTTGCCTTGCGGATGAAGTCATTTGTGCGGATTACCATCCAGCGGTCGATAGGTGTAAGTGCGTTCTTGTCAACTGTATAGTTGTCGAAGTTGGGCTTATCAAGCTGTGCATAGGTGTCGAAGAAAGTATAGATATTCCAGAAACCGAGGAGCTTTCTTCTTGCCTCGTCGCCAAGGTTGAAGCCGAAACGAACGTCGTTGGCAACAGGAGCGCCTGCATAGAGGTAACGGACTGTATCAGCGCCGATCTTCTCAGCAGCCTCGTCAAACTTAATCATGAAGCCTGTCTTTGAGAACTTGGAGCCGTCCTCAGCAACAACTGTGTTATAGGAAAGTACACGCTCATAGGGAGCAACGCCCTCAAGAACTGTACTCATAAAGAGCATTGAATAGAACCACAGACGAACCTGCTCACGCATCTCTGTAACCCATTCAGCAGGGAAATTCTTGCGCCATTCCTCTTTGTCATCGAAATATCCGAATGTTGAGAAGGGAACGATACCGGCATCAAGCCAAACGTCACCGATCTCTGTAACTCTTGAAATCTCCTTGCCGCAGTGGGGGCACTTAATCTTGATTTCGTCAATCCAGGGACGGTGCATTTCGGGAAGAGCGTCAACTAGTTCGGGGTTAACAGCCTTTTCTTTCAGTTCAGCCTTTGAGCCGATAACTGTAACGTGACCGCAGTCCTCACAGGGATAGAAGGGAAGGGGCATACCGTAGTAACGTTTACGGGAAATGTTCCAGTCGCCCATGTTGTTGAGCCAGTCATTCATACGTTTGCCGTTTGATTCAGGCTCCCACTTTACCTTTGAAGCTGCTTCAATGAGCTTCGGACGGATTTCATCTGTACGGATGTACCATGCGGGAACAAGACGGAAGATAACTTCTGACTTGCAGCGCCAGCAAACGGGATAGCTGTGCTCGTGGGGTTTAACTTTATAGAGTTTTCCGGCTTTTTCAAGACGGTCGAAAACCTCGGGAGCAACGTCGTGGCTGTCCTTGCCTGTGAACCAGCCGAATTTGGGAAGGAAAATACCCATATCGTCAACGGGCATAATCTGGGGAAGACCAAGGCGGAGACCTAATTCATAGTCCTCAACACCGCAGCCGGGAGCGATATGAACAACGCCTGTACCTTCGTCAGCGTCAACATCTTCCCATGCAACGATCTTATGATCAAAGCCCTGCTGAGCCTCGATTTCGGGGAAGCAGGTTTCATAGTCGAGACCTACAAGCTCTGAGCCCTTAAATCCTCTTATAACCTCAAGCTTATCGTCCTCAAGGTATTTGATAGCGTTCTTAGCGAGGATTACGTGCTGCTCGTCGCTCTTAACCTTTACTTCAACATAGTCAATGTCGGGGTTAACTGCAAGGGCTACGTTTGAAGAAAGTGTCCAGGGGGTTGTTGTCCATGCGATGATTTTGCATCCGAGAGCGGGAACGGGAAGCTTAAAGAACACTGAGTTATGAGTAAGCATCTTGTAGGAGCCTGTCATCTCGTGCTCTGAAAGTGATGTTCCGCAGCGGGGACACCAAGGCATGGGCTTATATTCTCTCTGAATCCAGCCGTGGTCGTCGCAGACCTTCAGGAAATGCCAGATTCCGCCGATGTTCTTGTCTGTGTTGGTGTAGTAGGAGTTGTCCCAGTCCATCCACTGACCAAGTCTTTTTGACTGCTCAGTGATGATGCCCGAAAAGTGCTTAACTCTGTCAACGCACTTGCGGGTGAACTTGTCCATACCATACTCTTCGATGTCTTTCTTTGTCTTGAAGCCGAGCTCTTTTTCTACCTCAACCTCAACCCACAGTCCCTGTGAGTCAAAGCCGTTCTGGCAGCGGCAGTCATAACCGTTAAGAGCCTTGTAACGAATGAAAATATCTTTAAGACTTCTGCCCCAAGCGTGGTGAATACCCATGGGGTTGTTAGCCGTTATAGGGCCGTCAAGAAAACGAAAACGTTCATGTCCTGCATTTTTTTTCTTAAGCTTTTTAAAGCATTCTTCCTTTTCCCAAAAGTCCATGACATCATGTTCCATTTGGATAAAGAAATTTTTTTCTGATTCAGCCAATTCGGTGACCTCCAAATCTGATTATAAATAATCATAACAATATGAGTATATTATACACACAGCAAAAAGCCAATGCAAGGAATTTTTGCTATACTATAATATAAAGCTGAGAAAAAACGCCGGATTTTAGGTCCGGCGGTAAAATTATAGGTTTTCAAAGTCTATTTTCCTATTTTTGAAGTAATATTCCATGTCCCTTTCGCTTATGGGACGCATTACACGGCAGGGATTTCCGACAGCCACAACATTTGCCGGGATATCCTTTGTAACAACGCTTCCTGCTCCGATTACCGTATTGTCACCGATTGTGACTCCCGGCAGGATAACGGCGTTTGCGCCGATCCAGACATTGTTCCCGATTTTTACGGGAATATTGAACTGAGCAGCTTTTCTGCGAAGCTCGGGATGTATGGGATGTCCCGCAGTGGCAACTGTAACATTGGGCGCAAACATGACGTTATTTCCGATGAATATATCAGTGTCATCTACAAGGGTGAGATTAAAGTTTGCGTAAACATAATCTCCCATATGAGTATGTTTTCCCCAGTTGGCGTGGAATGGAGGCTCAAGGTAGCATCCTTCTCCCACATCGCCCAAAAGCTTTTTGAGTATTTCCTCTCTTTTTTCGATTTCTCCCGGACGGGTCATATTGTAATCGTAAAGTATTTCGAGACACTCACGCTGTTTTGCTTCAAGCTCCGGATCGGTAGGATAATAAACTTTTCCGCTTTTCATCTTATCGACTATATCCATTGTTTTCTCCTTTCGGCTATTTGTCAAAGCAAATATAACACAGCTTAAAGAAATTTTCCACTTTAAAGGTAAATAAAAAAGGAAAGAATCCAAAGATTCTTTCCTTTGATATGTTTTACTGTATCTGTTCTGTGTCTTTGAGATATTTCTTTTTCCATGTTCCCGAAAGATAGAAGATAACGGAAAGTATTGCCGCCACAGTCCAGCCTACGGGCCATGATGTCCAGATACCCGTTGAGCCCATAAATGAGGCGAACACGAAGGCGAGTATTACTCTCAGAAGCAGATCGGAGAATGTGGCTATCATAAAGCAGACCATAGAGCCTGCACCTCTGAGAACACCGTCCGCCATGAGTTTTATACAGATGATGAAGTAGAAAGGTGAAACTATTCTGAAAAATTCCGTTCCGGCAGTTACTGCCTGTTCGCTGGCATCCTTTATAAAGGCGTTTATCATCGGTTCTGCACCGAAGAAGAAGACCAGGAAGAAGGGCAGCGCCACAACCAGCGCCATAAGTGAACCTGCACGGAATCCGCTTTTAACACGCTCGGGTTTTCCTGCGCCGAGATTCTGTGAAGTAAAGGTTGAAAGACCGTTTGCAAGAGTGGTGAATGAAGTGATTGCAAAGGTGTTCATCTTCACCGCTGCCGAATATCCGGCGATAACCGATGAACCGAATCCGTTTACAAGTCCCTGAATAAAGATGTTTCCGACTGATACAAAGCTTTGCTGCAATATGCTGGGAACTGCAATTGCTGCAATCTTTTTAAGCATCACAAAGGAAAACTTCGGAACTTTTCCCACGCACTCAAGTCCTTTTAATCGGAAGAACAGAGTGATAACTGCAAGGATACATGATATACCCTGTGCTATAAATGTTGCCCACGCAACGCCTGCAACGCCCATGTAGAAAAATACTACAAATATGTAGTCAAGGACGATGTTTCCCAAGGATGAACCTATGAGAAAGTAAAGCGGCGTTTTTGAATCGCCCAGTGAGGTAAATATACCTGTCACAAGGTTGTAGATGAACAGAAAGGTGAGTCCCCAAACGTAGATGTTAAGGTAAAGCTTTCCGTCCTCGAAAATATTGTCAGGGGTTTTCAGCATTCTCAAAAGAGGCTCAGAAGTAAGCAAACCTGCAATAGTTAAAACTACCGAAAGTACAAGGCCTGATATAAGCGTTGTATAGGAGGCGGTTTTAACCTTTTCGTAGCTTCCGCTGCCGAAAAATCTTGAAATAACTACTGTACAGCCTATGCTGCTGCCTACCGCCACGGCCATGAAGATCATGGTAATGGGGTATGAAGCTCCAACCGCCGAAAGGGCATCCTCACCGGCGAAAACGCCTGCGATCATACTGTCGGCAATGTTGTAAAGCTGCTGAAAGATTACGCTGACAAAAAGAGGTATGGAAAACCTCACAAGCACCTTACCGGGCTTACCTTCAGTCAGTTCTCTTCCCATTGAACATTCCCCCTTATTTAATTTTCCAATCACACATTATAAACCCAGAGTAATCATTTGTAAAACCCAAAACATCGAAATTTGCTGATTTCTGCGTTTTGCATATTTTTGAAAGTATATAAAGGTGTAATTTTTGGAACTGTAAATTTATGGAAATAAAAAACACCGCATACCATTTAGGTATACGGTGTAAAGCTATTATGGACAATGGGGCTTTAAAGCCTATGTAAAAGCTTTTGAACAATTTATATTTTTTCTCTGTGAAACACAGTCAATTGCTCTTAGTATATTTAAAAGGAATAATTATACTCGGAGTAAAATCAGTCAAGGTTGAATTTCTCTCCGCAGCCGTATTTCTCATATACATAGTCTATATCCTTATCGCCTCTGCCGGAAAGACATACAAGAATTGAACCTGTACCTTTTTCCTCAGCATACCTCATTGCATATGCAAGAGCGTGAGAGCTTTCGATTGCGGGAATGATGCCCTCATAGCGGCTGAGCATGAAGAATGCTCTCATTGCCTCTTCATCGTCAACATATGTATACTTAACTCTGCCGACATCATGGAGATAAGCGTGCTCCGGTCCTACTGCGGGATAATCGAGTCCGCTGGCAATAGAGTAAACGGGGAGGGGTTCACCTTTCTCATCCTGGAGCAGATAGCTTTCAAAGCCGTGAAGAATGCCCTTCTTACCATATGTAATGGAAGCTGCGTGCTCACCGATTCCGTGACCCTTGCCGAGAGGCTCAACGCCGTAAATTTCAACGGGATCAGCAAGGAAAGCTGAGAACATACCCATGGAGTTTGAACCGCCGCCTACAGCTGCTGTAACAGCGTCGGGGAGAATGCCTGTCATTTCGAGGAACTGCTCTCTTGCCTCAAATCCCAGTACGGACTGGAAATCTCTTACCATTTTCGGGAAGGGATGAGGTCCGACAACGGAGCCGATACAGTAAATGGCATCCTTATACTCTCTCAGATAAGCGTCGAAAGCTGCGTCAACTGCTTCTTTAAGGGTTTTGAGACCGTGAGTTACGGGAATAACTCTTGCGCCGAGCATCTTCATACGTACAACGTTGGGATGCTGCTTTGCAATGTCGACTTCACCCATGTAGATGTCACACTCGAGTCCGAAATATGCTGCTGCAGTGGCAAGGGCAACGCCGTGCTGACCTGCGCCCGTTTCAGCAATGATCTTCTTTTTGCCCATATATTTAGCCAGAAGTCCTTCGCCCATGCAGTGGTTGAGCTTGTGAGCGCCTGTATGGTTGAGGTCTTCTCTCTTAAGATAAATCTGGCAGCGGCTGATTTTTCTTGAAAGTCTTTCGCAGTGGTAAACGGGAGTGGGTCTGCCCTGGAACTCCTTGCGGATTCTTCTCAGTTCGCTGATAAACTGAGCGCTGTGGCAGATTTCCTCATAAGCCTCATCTATCTCCTTGAAAGCGGGGAGAAGCTCGTCCGGCAGGTACTGTCCGCCGTATTCGCCGTATCTGCCGTCGGGTGTCGGGAATTCTTTAAGATAATTATCAAAATCTCTATATTTATTCATGTGAAAACTCCTTTTGCAGACATTTTTTCAATTTTATTATATCGTATAATGTCTAAGTTTGCAATAGAGAAAAAACTTCCCCTTTTCCTACAATCCTTTGGATTAGTGGGGACTATTTCTGCAAATTTTACTATTTTATTGATAAAAAAACTATGATAAAATGTTCATAAGTAGATTTTAGGGAGTGACAGATATGACAAAAACAAGAGTAGGCATTGTGGGTTATGGCAACCTGGGCAGAGGCGTAGAGCTTGCTATAAGACAGAATCCTGATATGGAACTTAAGGCTGTTTTTACAAGAAGAGCACCTGAGAGTCTTAAGATTCTTACTGAAAGCGCAAAGGTTCTTTCTGTTAAGGATATAAACAGCATGAAAGGTGAACTTGATGTTCTCATTCTCTGCGGCGGAAGTGCAACAGATTTGCCCGTCCAGACTCCTGAATATGCAGAAAACTTCTGTGTAGTTGACAGCTTTGATACACATGCTAAAATTCCGGAGCATTTTGCAAATGTTGATGCCGCAGCTAAAAAGGGCGGAAATGTTGGAATCATATCTGTGGGCTGGGATCCCGGAATGTTTTCACTTAACAGACTTTACGGAAGCTGCATTCTCCCCGACGGAAAGGATTATACTTTCTGGGGCAAGGGCGTAAGCCAGGGACATTCCGATGCAATACGCAGAATCGACGGAGTAAAGGATGCAAAGCAGTACACAATTCCCGTTGAGAGCGCAATGGAAAGAGTAAGAAACGGTGAAAATCCTGACCTTACCACAAGAGAAAAGCATACAAGAGAGTGCTTTGTTGTAGCTGAAGAGGGTGCAGATAAAGAGAGAATCGAATCAGAAATCAAGAATATGCCCAACTATTTTTCAGACTACGATACCACAGTACACTTTATAAGCGAAGAAGAGCTCAAGCGTGACCACAGCGGTATTCCTCACGGCGGATTTGTTATCCGCAGCGGTGCAACCGGTGTAAACGGCGAAACAAAGCATATTGTTGAGTATTCTCTTAAGCTTGGTTCAAACCCCGAATTTACTTCAAGCATCCTTGTTGCCTATGCAAGAGCAGCAGTTCGTCTTGCAAAAGAGGGCGTAACAGGCGCCAAGACTGTTTTTGATATTGCTCCTGCATATCTCTCAATGAAGAGCGGGGAAGAGCTTCGCAAGACTTGCCTTTAATTCTTATATAGAAAACATAATTTTAAATACCACTGATACGAAAGTATCGGTGGTATTTTTATATTTGTAACGCAGTGTAGTAAAATGCACAAGATAAGAACCTTCGGTATGTGCGCAGTTACAAAAATAAGCTTCGCAACCTCAGGTTGCGAAATATTCCAAGGTAAGTTGCTTGTAAAAAAGTATAGGATAGATTATTATGAGGATATCAAAAACGGAGGAGGGTTATGAAAATGACCTTTGGAGAAAAACTTTTGAAGCTGCGCAGTGACGCAGGTCTTTCCCAGGATAAGCTGGCGGAAATGCTGGAAGTTTCCCGTCAGTCTGTATCCAAATGGGAACGTGACGAAGCTATGCCGGACACGGACAAAATTGTGCTTATAAGTAAAATTTTCTCTGTTTCAACGGATAGCCTTTTAAAAGATGAAGATGAAATAAAAACTGCCGGTGAGGGGACGGACGGCACAGTAAAAGAGGAAACTGCGCAGATGATAAGTGATGCGGTTCCGGCTGCAAACGGTGATTCAGAGGATGACGTAAAAAGTTTTGAGAAAGGCTCATTTATGGATTTCCTCGATGAAATTGTTAAGGTTATTAAAAGACATCTTTCATTATTCGGGGTGTGTGTAGTGGTTTCTCAGACAGCAGGGCTCGCTGCTACTATTTTTAATGCGGCTTCCTTTTATAATAATAGTGATTTTGATAAATCACTGGAGGGAATACTTTACAATTCTATGCAAACGGGCTCTGTGGGAGCCTTGCTTGGTATTTTAACGGGAGTTGCTCTTATAATATTGGGAGTAGTTTTACGCAGAAAGGCAGGCGCTGAGAATGAATAAAATATTAGCAGGTCTTATATTCCTTTTAGTTAAGATAAATCTCAATTTATTCGGTATACCGATTACTATTTTCCCTGATTTTGTAGCTTATATTTTTATCTATTTCGGTTTGCTGGAGCTTTCAGTGGTTACACCGATGTTTAAGAAATCCCTTAAACCTGCAATTTGCCTTATTTTCTATAACCTTGTTGAAGGAGTGATCAAACTTCTTCCCAGTACTATATATAATGGCTTCAGTTTTTCGGGAGCATTCAAACTTGTTTCGGGTCTTACAACAGCTTACATTTTCTATATTATTATTTTGGGACTAAGAGAATATCAGAAAAAAGCAAATGTGCACATAGAAACATCTGTTCTTAAAAAAAGATGGGCAGCGTTTACTGTTACTGCCATTGTATCTCCGTTTTTCAGGACACTTACTTATAATGATGCATTGTTGCTGAATCAGCTGACAAGTGAACATCTGAGAGACGTAACATATGCAAGCGTCGGATTTATAGCCATTGCCTTTATCTATGGAGTCATATGCTGGATTGTCCTTGCGTGTTTCACCGCTGAATTTAACAAGGTAAGAGCGGTGTACAACGAAAGCCGATTTGCAAGATAAAATTTACAAATGAATTTTTCATAAGAAAAATCCCCGGTATTCTTTTGAATACCGGGGATTAATTCATTTAAAAGAATTCAGTTGTAAGAATTACTTACGTTTTTTTCTTGTGACAACAACTGCTGCTGTTGCAGTTACAAGAAGAGCAATTCCGAATCCAACGCCTGTATCACCAAGACCGGGAGTCTGTGTTGAACCGTCTGTATTGCCTGATGTGGAATCTGAAGTATCAGATTCTGAAGGTGCGGCAGTATCATCAGTGGGTTCTGTGGGATCAACAGTAGATGTAGGTTCTGTTGTGTCGGTCTCAGTGGGATCAGTTGTTTCACTGGGATCAGTTGTTTCACTGGGATCAGTTGTTTCACTGGGATCGGTTGTCTCACTGGGATCGGTTGTCTCACTGGGATCGGTTGTCTCAGTAGGATCAGTTGTCTCAGTAGGATCGGTCGGATCAGTAGGATCAGTGGTCATTGAAAGGTCATCAATTCTCCAAACCTGAGTGCCATAGAAGGGGTTTGCAGTACCAAGGCAAAGACCGAGATCTGTTACTGCAAATACACGGCAGCCGTGGTTGTAAGGATCGCCGAAACCGTTTCTGGTAATAGTTTCAAAGTTATATCCATCCTCAGTTACGAAGAGGTCGAATCCTCTTTCGCCCTTGCTGAGATACTTACATGTTTCGATGAAGTAATAGATGTTATCGAGAGTATCCTGGTTGAAGAGCGGATCAAGGTATTTCTTAATCTCTTCGGGAAGGTATTTGCTTATCTTTGCGTAAACGCTGTTAAGCTTTGTGAGGATTTCATAGAGCTTCTGTGTATTTGCAAGGTCGTCGATTCCGCCCTTGTTGAAGAGATCCTCAAGGCTGTTGACTTCAGCGGAAAGTGTAGCTACGCTTTCTGTTGCAGAGAAGGGAAGGGGAAGTCCACCGTCTTTAATAAGGTCGATGAGTTCCTTGATGTACTTAATCTGTGTAGCCCACTCTTCAGGTGTGCGCTTAAGAAGATCGCCGTTTGTAAACTGCATAAGGGGATATGCAAGGCTTCCGATATCAAATGTACCTACGAAAAGTTTATCATTATAAACTTCCATACGCCATACATACTGGTTGAGATTGTTGTCAAAGCCTGAGCCCATGTTACCCTTAACTTCTGAGAAGTATTCATTGGGTTCGCCGATTACCATTTCAAAGTTCTCGTCTGCATCCATTCTCCAAAGGTTTACAGGAGAAGAAAGGTCGCTGTAGATTGCCTCAAAATCGAGTGAGATAGCAGCGGGAAGAGCGACCATGGGATCGTTGTATCCGCCGATGTAAAGGTGATTGTCATAAACCATGAGGTTAGCGGCACCGGAACGGTCTGCGCCGAGACCGTAGGTGTACTTTGCTCCGTCCTTTTCATCGCCGACGAGGAGACGATAAGTCCATGTGCCGTCATCCTGTTCCTCGCCGCAGAACAGTGCGAAAGACTGTTTTACGCTGCCTTTTCCTGTTACAACTGAAATATAAAGCTTACCGTTGAAAGCGATCATATCCCAGATGGAACCGCCGAAAATAGCGTCGGTATAGTGGTATGCGGGATAGTCAAGAAGATCTTCCTGAGTGGCGATTGTCTTAAAGGAGCTTTCGCCTGCAGAGGGGGTTTCGGAAGCGACAATTGACGCACCAGTTTCGCTGATCATGCTTACTGCAAGCATTCCGTTAATAACAGCAATTGCTCTTATACCGGTGGCAATTGTGGGATCAGAAATAGGATCGGCTTCATAAACAGTTTTTGTCTCATCAGTTGTCGGGTCTATTTCAAGGAGGAAAGGAGTGCGTCCCGTTCCGACAAAGTAAAGCTTGTCGTTGAAAACGGCAGCCGAGCGATATCCGCCGTGAGTATCAGGACCTGCAACTATTTTTGTCTCGCCTGTGGTGGCGTGAATTTTAACAATTACCGATCTGTTGGCATCAGAGGGGTTGTTTACATCGTCGCCAACGTAGAGTGCACCGTTAAACAGAGTATTCATTATCGCTTTAAAAGCTTCAGCGCTTACTCCGAAGCTCTGCGACATTATTTTCAGTGTTTGCCATATTGCGGCATAACAGGTTCCTACATAGACATAGTCACCATATCCCACTGCCGACCATGAATAGTTCTGACCTCTGTCGTTTTCGCCGGAATCATATTCTATGAGTCCGTCAACTTCGCCGAGCCCAGCATCTTTATGTGATATTTTTTCGGCCTGGTATGTACCGGATGGCGAAACAGCAATAGGAGCTTTTCCACTATCGGCAAATACTGTGAGTGTACCGCAAACTATTACAATAGCAAGCAATACAGCAACAATTTTTTTGAATTTGCTCATTTCACATTCCTCTTTTCATTTATTGATTGTTTTGAATACCGCAACCATATATTAACAATTATTTCATATGAAGTCAATAAAATTTACACATCTTATACTTAATTTTGTCATTAAACAAAATAAAAATTGTAAAAAATGTTCAATTAGATAATCAATAAACGATGGGAATAAATAGCAATAATAGGAATGCGGAAGTTTTGAGAAAAAAACCGCTGCGCAGCTTAATGCTGACGCAGCGGATAATATAAGTATATTTTTATTCAGAAAGAGCAACCTTCATCATTATGGCGCATTCAACACGTTTGCGGTGGAGCTCGCAGCCAAGCTCATATATTCCCTCTATGCTGCCGGTAGCGTGGTATGCGTTTGCTGAGCATCCGCCGCTGCAATAAAGTCTTGCAAAGCAGTCGTTACACTGAGGTCGTGTATAGATGTTGCACATCTTGAATCTGCTTCTTACTTCTTCATTTGTTATGCCGTCAAAGACGTTTCCGAGAAGATAATTTTCATCGCCTACAAACTGATGGCAGGGATATAAATCTCCCCAGGGAGTAACTGCAACATACTCTGTGCCTACACCGCAGCCGGCAATTCTCTTTGCAATGCAGGGACCGCCTTCAAGGTCTATCATGTAGTGGAAGAAAGTAAAACCTTTTCCGTTTTTCTCACGGCGTACCATTTCTGCCGCAAGCTTTTCGTACTGGTCGAAAAGAACTGGTAAATCCTCTTCCTTTAAGGCATAGGGGGCATCGGGAGAAGCTACAACTGGCTCCATTGCAAGCTTTGTAAAGCCGAGATCTGCCATGTGGAGAATGTCTTTTGTAAAATCGATGTTGTAGTGGGTATAAGTACCTCTTATGTAGTATTCCTTATCTCCACGGCGTTTTACCATTTCTTTGAATTTCGGCACAATAAGGTCATAGCTGCCCTTGCCGTTGCGGCTTACTCTCATTCTGTCGTTGGTTTCTTTGCGTCCGTCAAGGCTTAAAACCACGTTGTACATCTCTTTGTTGGCAAAGTCCATAACCTCTTCGTCGAGAAGCACACCGTTTGTTGTGAGAGTAAAGCGAAAGTTCTTATTGTGAATTTTTTCCTGTTCCCTTGCGTAAGCTACAAGCTGTTTTACAACTTCAAAGTTCATAAGGGGTTCGCCGCCGAAAAAGTCAACTTCCAGATTCTTTCTTGTGCCTGAGTTGGCAATAAGAAAATCAAAAGCCTGTTTTCCCACTTCAAAGCTCATAAGGGAACGGTCTCCGCAGTATTCGCCCTCTCCGGCAAAGCAGTATTTGCAGGCAAGGTTGCAGTCGTGGGCAATATGAAGGCACATTGCCTTTATAACCGTGGGACGGTTTTTGAAATCTATTGCAAGATTCTGATATGTATCCTCAGAGAAAAGCTTTCCCTCTTTTTTGAGAGTTTCTATATCGTTAAGAACCTCGGCTACATCTTCGGAAGTAACTCCCTCTTTTTCGCCGTATCGGTCAACTATTTCCTTTGTAATTTCTTCGGGAGTATGGCTTTCGTACATTCCGATTATATCGTATGCAACTTCATCCACTGAATGGACGCTGCCGCTGTTGGGGTCAAGGACAATGTTGTATCCGCCCATTTTATACTGATGTATCATTTTAATATCTCCTTATATGCAGTAAAAATCGCCGCACGCCTCAGGGGCAGTGCGGCGATAGTTTGAGTCCTTATTTCTTGCTCTTTTCGCACTGCTGGTTTGCAATGCCGCAGGATGTCTTGCAAGCGGACTGGCAGGATGTCTGGCACTCGCCGCAGCCGCCCTTCTTTGCGGATTCAGCAAGGTTTCTTGTTGCCAAAGTCTTTATTCTTTTCATGGATACACCCTCTTTCAAAATACTTTCACCTTATTGTAACGGATTTTACTTCCTGTGTCAATAATCAATAGCCTTTACAGAGCCTTTGAAAGCTCCTGATGAACCCTTTACCGCAACGCCGCAGCTGAGAAGCTCATCTATTGAGCTGAGTACCTTATGGGTAAATCTTTCACCTGGGGCGATGATTGGTATTCCCGGGGGATAGGCATAAATAAATTCCCCTGAGATTTTACCGTTAGCTTCACTGATCGGAACAGCTTTTGAAGAAGCCGAAAGAGCCTCGGATATTTTAAGAACAGTCTCTATTTTCTCAGGTAGAGGAGAAAAATGTCTTGTGCTTTCTGATTTTGAAAGTAAAGAATCAATTTCCGTGAGAGCTTCTTTGAGTCTGTCAAATCCCTTATCGCTGTCGCAGATTGATGTCATGGCAATTGCATAGCATGAGGAAGCCATTTCAAGCTGTATCTTATATTTTTTAAGAAGCAGCTGGGAAAATTCTCCCCCTGTAAGGGAAGAGGAGCTAATGTCAATTACGATTTTGCCCATATCACGGATAAAACCTTTTGGATATTCTTCCGGCAGAATCTTTATGACTTTTAGTTTTTTCATACTGCTGTAAAAATTCTTCAGCCTGTTTTCGTAAAGCTCAAAAAGTTTTGTACCGTCATTTTGAAGAATATCAAAACAGCGGTCAATTCCTGCCATGAGGATATATGAGGGACTGCTGGACTGAAAAATCGAAAGATAACGCTGTACGGGAAATTTTCCACCAAATTCAGTGCAGATGTGGAGAACTGCGCTCTGTGTAAAAGATGGGAGAGTTTTATGAAGGCTTTGTATTACAATATCAGCACCTTTTGAAACAGCACTTTCGGGAAATAGTGGAGAAAATCCAAAATGTGCGCCGTGCGCTTCGTCTACAATAAGAGGAACACCGTATTTTCTTGTAACTTTGCTGATTTTTCCTATATCAGATACAACACCCTCATAGGTGGGAGAGGTGATTACAACAGCCAAAGCGTCAGGATTTTCCGAAAGAGCTTTTTCCACCTGAGCGGCGGTTATTCCATAGCAGATGCCGTTTTGGGGATCTGTTTCCGGCATCATGAATACGCTTTCACACTCAGTTAAAGCAATGGCGTTATATACGGATTTATGGCAGTTTCTTGCCGCAATAAGCCTTCCGCCCTTTGGAACACAGGCACATATTGCCGAAAGTATTCCGCAGGTGCTTCCGTTTACGAGTAGAAAGCACTGGTGGCTCTTATAGAGATTTTTACCTTTTTCCATTGCTTCAAGGATTATCTCCTCCGGAGCATGGAGGTCGTCAAAGCCGTCAACTTCCGTTATATCTATTGTATAAGGGTTTACCATTTTAAGAAACTTTTCGTTTCGCTTGTGCCCCGGCATATGCATGGGATAGATGCCGCTTTCAGCGTTTTCCAAAAGACTTTCGTAAATACCCATTTTTCCCTCCGTAAAAGAAAAGCGGCACAGAAATCTGCGCCGCTTATATGTTTAAAATAAACTTAAACTGTGGAGATTAGTCCTCGTTCCAGCTGTACATCTTGCGAAGCTCTTTACCGACCTGCTCAAGCTCGTGCTCAGCTTCAATCTTGCGGCAAGCGTTGAAGTGTGCTCTGCCGTTGTTGTTTTCAGCAATCCACTTGGAAGCGAATGTACCGTCCTGGATCTCGGTAAGGATCTTCTTCATCTCTTTCTTAGTCTCGTCAGTGATGAGGCGCTTGCCTGTCTCATAATCACCGAACTCAGCTGTGTCGGAGATGGAGTAACGCATCATTGAGAAGCCGCCCTTGTAGATAAGGTCAACGATGAGCTTCATCTCATGGATGCACTCGAAATATGCATTCTTGGGATCGTAACCGGCCTCAACAAGAGTCTCGAAACCAGCCTTCATAAGAGCTGTAACACCGCCGCAAAGAACAGCCTGCTCACCGAAGAGGTCAGTTTCAGTCTCTGTGCGGAAAGTTGTTGTAAGAACACCAGCTCTTGCTCCGCCGATGCCGAGAGCATAAGCGAGAGCTATGTCAAGAGCGTGACCTGTTGCATCCTGATGGATAGCTACGAGGCAGGGAACACCCTTGCCCTCCTGATACTCGCTGCGTACTGTGTGACCGGGTCCCTTGGGAGCGATCATGAAAACGTCAACGTTAGCGGGGGGAACGATCTGACCGAAATGAATGTTAAAACCGTGAGCGAATGCAAGAGCCTTGCCCTCTGTAAGGTTGGGAGCGATGGACTCCTTGTAAATCTTAGCCTGACGCTCATCGGGAACAAGAATCATAATAACGTCTGCGGCCTTTGCAGCATCAGAAGCTGTCATAACTTTAAGGCCTGCTGCCTCTGCTTTAGCCCATGACTTGCTGCCTTCATAAAGACCGACAACAACGTTTACTCCGCTTTCATGCAGGTTAAGAGCATGTGCATGGCCCTGGCTGCCGTAACCTATAATAGCAACGGTCTTATCCTTTAAATAACCGAGGTTACAGTCTTCCTGATAATAGATCTTTGACATAAACAATCCTCCAAACAAATAAAGTGGCCATCGGTGCGGAATTAAAAACACCTAAGTCCTTACGAAACATTATACCACTGTATTAATATACGTCAATAGAAAAAATCGAAAAAATTTAACATTTTACCACTGTAACTCCCTAAAACATTTTGGTGTTAATTGACATGTAAAAAAAGTGGGAGTAAAATTAAAATAACTTTTTCTCTCTTTTGAAAAACATTGCCTGAAATAAGCGAAACAAGGCTTTGATGAGGGGGAAAGTAGTGTATTTATACGGAAGCGGTGATTACTTATGAAAAAAATCAAAAAAGGGGAGCTTGACTCTCTTTGTATATACAGAGGGGTACTTGAAAATCCTGCCGTGAAAGCAGCGGCGGAGCTTATTTCATGTGACGACGAAAAGAAAGGTGAAAAGTACGGTGAGCTCTTCTGTGCTCTTGCAGATGCAGGAGCCGAGGAAAACCTTTCGGGATATATTGCTTCACTCGTTCTTTCCGATGACAATCCCTTTTCGAGAAGAAGCGCATTCGGCAAGCAGTGCAGCGAAAGCCTGCTTTCTGGAGTATCCCATGATCTGAAAATCCTTCAGGAGCTTGCAAATGCAAAGCCTGAGGAGATTTATGAAAATGCACATAGTGAAAATCTGCCTCTTTGGAAAAACGGAAGTGCTCCCGAACCCTTGGGAAACGGAGACTGGAGCAAAGAAGCCAAAGAGCTTTGGGATTACCACAAGAAAAATTCCTACGGAGTATTTGCAAAATATAAGGCTTTTTCATGGCGCAACGGCAGCCTTGAGCCTATCGGATGCACAAATCCCATAAAGCTTGAAGAGCTTAAAAGTTATGAGTACCAGAGGGGACTTGTAGTTGAAAATACAATCAACTTCATTGAGGGACTTCCTGCCAATAACGTACTTCTTTACGGCGACAGAGGCACAGGAAAATCCTCAACAGTTCACGCAATACTCAATGAGTTTGCCGACAGGGGACTTAGAATGGTTGAAATGCCCAAAAGCGCAATATGCCAGTTCCCGGCTCTTATAAAGATACTTTCAGCTTTGCCCCTTAAATTCATCGTGTTCATAGATGACCTTTCCTTCTCGGCGGGGGACGATTCCTTTGCAGAGCTCAAAGCGGCTCTTGAGGGAGGACTTTCTGCAAGACAGGCCAATACACTTATATATGCTACATCAAATCTCCGTCACCTTGTAAGGGAAAAATTCTCCGACAGAGACGGCGACGATCTCCATTCGGGCGATGCACGTCAGGAGCAGATGTCTCTCTCTGACAGATTCGGACTTTCCGTAACCTTTGTAAACCCCGACAGAATGAAGTTCTACGACATTCTTGACGGAATTGCAGCTGACAGAGGCCTTGAGGTGGATGCTGAGGAGCTTCACGCAAAGGGAGAAAAATGGGCTCTCGAAAGAGGCGGACGTTCGCCGAGAGTGGCAAAGCAGTTTATAAATGTAGTTGAAGCTTCAATTAAAAGAGGTCTTGACTGGTAAAGGAGAAAACTATGTCCCGAAGTTTTTTTGCAATGGTTTCGAGAATGAAATATATCACTCGCTGGGCGCTTATGCGCAATACAGTGAGCGAAAATATAAGCGAGCACAGCCACGAGGTTGCCTGTATTGCCCATGCTCTTGCAGTGCTGGGCAATAAGCGACTTGGAAAAAATTATAACTGTGAGCGGGCAGCGCTTCTGGGACTTTACCACGATATGCCCGAAATACTTACCGGCGATATGCCCACACCTGTAAAATATTTCAGCAGCGGCACAAAGGAAGCCTATAAAGCTGTGGAAAACGCTGCCTGCGAAAAGATAATGACCATGCTGCCCGATGATATTAAGGAAGAATTTTCTCCCATGTTTTTTAAAAGGGAAGAGGACAAAGAGCTTTGGCATCTTGTAAAGGCAGCGGATAAAATCAGCGCTCTTATAAAATGTATAGAAGAGGAAAAGGCAGGGAACCGTGAATTTGTCTCTGCGAAAGCGGCCACTGAGGAGGCAATCAGGAATCTCCAATTGCCTGAGGCTGATATTTTTGTTTCTGAATTCATGCCGTCCTTTGAGCTGACCCTCGACCAGCAGGAATAATATATTTGTTGTTTTATGGTAAAAACGGCATAGAGACAGGAGATATATCTCTATGCCGTTAAAGGTATAAAATTTTATTTGAGAGTTACAATATACTTTGACTTGAGAAAATTTAAAAGATTTGGATTTTTTACGTAAAAAATTAAAAAAAGTGTTGACAAAGGTACAAGCCTGTATTATAATAATGTTCGCTCACTTGTGGAGCACAAATGGCGGCATAGCTCAGTTGGCTAGAGCATTCGGTTCATACCCGAAGTGTCGTTGGTTCAAATCCGACTGCCGCTACCATTTTAAAACAAGAGGATTTGCCCCTGCTTTTGGCGGCCGTGAACCCTCTTTATATATATCCATGGCCCGGTGGTCAAGCGGCTAAGACACCGCCCTTTCACGGCGGTAACACGGGTTCGATTCCCGTCCGGGTCACCACGAAAAGCACACTGAATAGTGTGCTTTTTTCTTTTGTTTAGTTATAATGTAAATCCGGTGTGAAGTCTTTTTGCTAAAAAAGCTATACAAATAACCGGTGTAAAATATGTGTAAATTTATTTCAGTAAATTAAACAAAAACCCGGATGAATATTTTGCATAATTACCTTGGCTTAAAGAAGCTTTTATTTGTTGTGTTTGCATTAAAAGGATGTTATACTTTATTTGTAGGTCTTTTGCCTGCAAAACGAGAGATAAAGGAGAGAGAGTAATGGCAGAAAAAGCAGACCAAAAGCTTAATTACGGCAAAACCATACTTATAGGCTTTGGTTTTCTTGCAAGCAGTGTTGCATGGGCAATTTATGACCCATATGTTACAAGAATACTTAATGAGATTTTAGGACGTTCCGAGGTTATTGCCTCATGGGGACAAAAAATAGCAGAGACTTTTCCCTTTGTAGTAAAGCTTATGGAAGCTCAGGGAGAAAGCACCGTTAATGCGGCAGGTGCGTTTACACTGGTTCCACTTTTTGTCGGTATTATAATGACTTTCGATAATATTTTCGGAGTTATTTTCCAGCCTTTCTTCGGAAAGCTTTCCGACCATACTCATTCCCGTTTCGGAAAAAGACGTCCGTTTATTTTTATAGGCGCACCTCTTTCGGCAATATTCTTTGCGCTTATTCCTCTTATGGATACAATCCCGTCACTTATGTTCTGTATTATAATGTATGTTATGATAATGTCTTTCTGGCGTGCTCCGGTTGTAGCTCTGATGCCCGACCTCACTCCGCCTAAGCTCAGAAGTGAGGGTAATGCCATAATTAACCTGTGCGGCGGTCTCGGAAGTCTTATCGGAATGATTGCCGGTACAATAGTTTGCTTTATTTTCGGATACAACAGTGAGCTTCATGAGGAATATCCGGCGGTTTTCCTTTTGGGTTCAATTATAATGATAATCAGCACCGTGGTTCTTTTCTTCTTTGTAAAGGAGCCAGATTCAAGACTCAAGCATCAGGCACAGGTAAATGCCGATGCAGATGAAAAACTGAAGGCTCAGGAAGAGAAAAAGGCGGAGAAAGAGAGACTTAAAGCCATTAAGCTCACAAAGGGCGAGAAAAAGAGCCTTGTGTTTATGCTTATGTGCCTGTTCTTCCTCTTTATTGCCACAAACGCCATTCAGACTTTCTTCTCACTGTTTGCAGGTGAGGTTCTCGGAAAGACAACTCAGCAGGCTACTATTATGATGGCCCTGTTTGCCGTTTGCTCAATGATAGCTGCTATCCCGGCAGGTAAGCTTGGAGCTAAAGTCGGACGTAAAAAAGTTATTATCGGCGGACTTATAGTGTTTATGTCTATATTTGCCCTTTATGCCGTAACAAGACAGCTTTGGATTGTCTGGGTAGCCCTTGTGCTTGGTGGATTTGCAAATATGTTCATTACCGTTAACACTCTGCCTCTGGTTCTTGAAATCGGCGGAGTTGAAAAGATCGGTACATTTACAGGTTATTACTACACCGCCACTTTCTCCGCACAGATTGTGGCTCCCATCCTTTTCGGTACAGTAAGAATGTTCTCCGGTACATATATGTCCCTGTTTGTTTTCTGCCCCATCGCCTTTGCACTGGCGCTTTTCTGCATACTGTTTGTAAAGCACGGCGAAGCAAATGATACCATTACCAACGAGATGGTAAAGCAGATAGAAGCGGAGAATATGGACTGATTTATGTAAATCAGAATTAAATTTAATGCAGTAACATTTCATAAGCCATATCTAAACAGGATATGGCTTATTCTTATTTTATACTAATTATTGGCAAATCGCTTAATTATATAGTTTTAATAACAAATATATTATCTGTATTGACAACAGAATTTTGCAAATGTATAATGTCGCTGAATGATGAGGGAAATAAAATGCAGGAGGAAGGAAAGGAGATTTAGTAGATATATAAAGTTTAGTACTTTTATTTATTATTTTAGGAGGAGAATTATGAAAAGATTTTTTACGAAAGTTATTTCTATCCTGTGTTGTGTTTTATTTGCATTTTTATCGTCAAGCCTCCCTGTATTCGCATCAACATCATATGATGTTGATGACTTTGCTAACGTTATTTATGTTGACAATGAAGAAATAGTTATTTTAGATAGTAAATCGATAGATAATATATCACGAAAAATGATAAGATTGTCTGACCAAGAAAAAGCAGATATAATTTTTGAAAGCTTTAATATTGAACTTCTTAAAGCTACAAAGCAGTATAATGATTTGGTTAACCATTTTGATGATATACGATCAATAAATGTATCGACTGCTTACATAAGAGTTGATAAACATGGGAATCAAACTATTATAAGTAAAGAGGAGTGCATGAAAGCGGTTGAGTATGAAAAAACTCTTCAAAAAACTAATAGTACTTCAGATGGGTGGGAGGATAGCGAAACTGAGTCATCGAATGGATACATGATGCAAAGAATAATTGCAATATATACTGGAGACCCGAAAGGTACATATTCGGTTTTTTGCATATCAAAATGGCTTAAAACGCCCTTAGTAAGAGTGGTAGATGCTATGTCGGTTTCTTCTAGGGAAATGAAGTGGAGTGAAAATGTAGAAGATTATTCTGGACTTGCAGTTTATGAAAAAACTACTAGAAATCATAATGGAAACAATATAACAGAAAACACCGAACCGATTTATATAGACTTAAAAAAACCATTATATTATAATACTAACAAAGGTTTTGCTTACGAATGGGATTTACCGTCTAATACGTCATATGTTAGTGGAGGATATGGTGTTTCTTATTCATATGCAGAGTTTGGTACAATAATTGCCGGTAAATGTAACGTTATAGATTATAATAATCACAATCAAATGATAAGTTTGGATTATAGATATTTGCATGTCCAGGTTTCGGTGGATCCAGAGAAAATAATTTATGACATTGTTGTGGAGAACAAGAAATGGTATATATCATTGATCGACAATATGTCTTTGATTCAAAAAAATTATGATTATAGTCATGCATGGGATTATGCTAAACATGCAAGTTTGTAAATAAAGTAAAATGCTTTGCTTTTTAAAATGCTAAGAAAAATTTTGTAAATCATGTTTTTAGGAGGGTTATTTTTATGGAGAAAAAATGGCCTGCATACATTGCCATTGTCATTATTTGTATACCGATATTGGTGGTTTTGGGCTTTGCTCAGGAATTAAGTCAGAAATTATGGTCAGCGTTTATGTCTGTACTTACTCTGATTGTGCCGATGATCCTTGCATGGATTATAGGATATATGGATGACGCAGAGAGTCATACAAAAAATTTCAGGCTTAAAAAGGCAATAATAAATACTGTAATTGTGGGCGTACTTTGCGGAGTTTCACTGGTGTTCACAGATACCGTTTGTGCAGTTGTGACTATCGTTATGGCAGCGATCATTGCATTTAAGATCAAAAATTTTCTCTGTGAATACAGGGAAATGAAAGATATGACAAAATTCGGCACAGATGACCAAGACAATATGGAATGATTAAAAATAATATCCCGGCAGGTGCGGATAGAAAACCGCAGTCTGTCGGGATTTTTTATTTATAATCTAATTAGCATGGCCGTCAGAGCAGCTCCTGCTCCGGCTGCTGCGCTTAATTTTGCCGCTGAGGTCCAAAAGGGACGTTTTTTCTTTGAAGATACAGGTGAAGGAGGTGCTGCGGAAATATCGGCAGCAATGGTTCCGGCTTTCTTTTCAAGTTTTTTCAGATTCATTGAGGAATACTGTGGTTTTACTACGAAAAACATTTTTTCAAAATATTCGCTGCCCGTTTCGGTAATTTCTATAACCTGCTTATTTACACCTTTAATCATTTTTAAACCTCCGTTCTGCTACTGTGTATATAATTACCTTTAAAGGAATATTTTATGCAAATCAGCTGGGGCAAAAACATATTTTTATGGATCGACTGAAGGTGTCAACATGATTTTTTGTTAAAATTCAGTTATATACTTTTTGTATATGAGGCTTTCACACCCTATGTTAAAAAATGTGGAAAACTCTGTGGAAACTGTTAATAAGCCCTTTTAAAAGTGGATATTTACTTTTTTAACAAGAGAAAATCATGATAAGTGTTAATAAATTGTCAAATACAGGTTGTTGTTTGAGCTTTACAAAACCTAAAAATAATACATCTGAATCAGAAATATAATTGAGAAAACTGCAAAAATGACGCAAAAATTCATGATTTTTATAGAAGGAAAAAGCTGCAAAAAAAGTTCTGCTTTTTTTATAGAAAAAGCAGAACTTTAAATTATATTAAAGATTATTCCAGCCGTGTTTTTTTAGGAAATCAGGATAGTTTACAAGGGATATATTTACATCCACTGCTCCGGTTCTGATGCCCGGCACATTACGTCCGCCGTACTGCCACATGGTAAAGGGAATATCAACGCCAAAGACGGTTTTAACGCATTTAGGATCTTTGTAGCATGCCATCCATATATCATAGTCTATTTGGCTCATATCTATTTTTTCATCCATCCATACCTGATTTGCGTAAACCATGGGATAATATCCGCCGTCTATTATGGTTTCACAGAAAGCTTTTATGTTAGCTGTTCTCTGAGCTTTGCTGATTTTCCCTAAACGTGTATTATCTCCTTCAACATCCATTATGACAGGATATTCAATTTTACATCCGGTGTCCTTAATAGCTTCAAGACAGATTTTGGCTTCCTCAATGGCTTCGGTTTCAGTTACAGCCTGAGAATAAAAATAAACGCCTACTTTAAGTCCGGCGGCATAAGCCTCTTTTACGTTGCTGACAAAATAACGGTCTATCCAGGTTTCAGTTGTGGATTGGCTTCTGGCGCCAAGCCTTACTATTACAAAATCGACTCCTGAATTTTTTACTGCTTTAAAATCAATACCAACGTCGGTTTTATCAGGTTCACGCTGGAATATAGAAACGTCAATGCCTTTGTAAAATTCAACTTTTTTTCCGTCTATGTAGAAATTATTGTCATCGGCTATCCACTTTTCATTTTTAGTGTATCCGAATCCGGCGTAATCTTTTGTAACGGGAATGTTGGGATATTTATAAGGCGGCTGTGGTTCCGGCTGAGCGCCGGTGACATCATCGGAAGTATTTTCTCCTGTGCCGTCTTCCGTTGAGGGGAGAGAAGCCGGAGGAACCAATGAGGGTTTGCTTTCACTGGGACGTACAGGCTTCGAGGGCTTTATGTCATCCTGATAGTCGTTATAATCATTGGTTTGCTGTTCTTTTTCCTCTTCCTTTTGCTTATCTGTCTGTTTGTAGGCATTGTCGGAAGTTATGGGCTTTTTGTTTTTCAAAGTTACCGATTCTATTTTTGCCTGGAGACTGCTTTTAGTTGTTGTCTTTTCTGAAGAAGATTCTTCTGAAGTTTCTGTTTCGGAGTTTCTCTCAGACTCATAGTTTTCAGTTAGCTTTTCGGAATTATCTGTGGGTAAATCAGAATCAACAGTTATGCTTTTTCCGCAGCTTATAAGCATAAAAATGCAAAGCAGACAAAGCACTGCGCCACAGATAATTTTTTTGGATTGACAGTTCAATTTAATCACCTGATTTTAAAGTATATAACCTAAATATTATAATACTATCAGATGCATAATTCAATGTTTATACATATAAAAAATAAGTAAACAAAAACTGCCTTCACATATGTGTGAAAGCAGTTTTTGAGTATTAACATTATCAGTTTTTGTTTTTTCCGTAGTTATGGTTTCCGCCATGCTGATAACCATTTCCGGAAGAAGCGGTATCATTTTCACTTTGAGAGAGCTCTTTTTTAAGGTCGTTAAGCTCTTTCATTGTCATATTACGGCAATCTTCTGGGGTTATAGTATTGTCATATTGGGAAATTTCAAGATAAGCCTGATATTTTCCTAAAGAAAGCCCTAGTGAATGGGCTTCATTTACAGCATCCGATGAAGAAGCTACACAAATGCCTTGCTGACCTGCATTTTTAAGACATCTGTTAATGCGTGAGATAATTTCTTCATCGTTTTCAGAAGCAACAGTAAATGTCAAAAGAGAATCGCTGTTTAAATATTCGGAAAATTCGCTGTCATTTAAAACAGTATCGATTGCCTGTTCATAGTTTTTTCCTGTTACTGAAAGAGAGTCAAGAATTTCGGTTCCGTCATCATTAAAGGCTTTTGCATCAAGCACTCTGTCAAGACGGTTTACTCTGAGCTCCAGTGAGGGATTTACATCAATGCTCACAACTGTTACGGGAACAAACCACATTTCATAAATTCCCAAAGCAAGAGTAAAAATAATAACTGCGGCAGCGGCAAGAGAATATTTTACAATATTTTTTTGAGGATTAAGGCGCTGAGAACGCTGCTGTGAAATAAATTCCATAGTGCTTTTTTTAAGCTCTTCTTCTGCTTTTATTCCTTCAAAAGCTTCATTTATTTTATTCAAAATCCTCACCGCCCAATTCCTTTTTTAATTTCTCTCTCGCCCTTGAGAGAAGCGAATAAACAGTGTTTTCTTTTTTATTGAGGATTTCAGCTATTTCACAGGCTGTGTATCCCTCAAAATAAAAAAGGTAAACAACGTCCTTGTATTTTGGTTCCAGAGCCAATACGGCGCTCAGAATTTCCCTGTTCTCATCACAGGAAGCGTATTCATTTGCAGTCTCTTCAATTGACAAAGTATTTTTGCGGTAGTAGTCCCGCAATAAATCTTTGCATGAATTTACCGTTACCCTGATTATCCATGCCTTTCGGTGTTCTTCACTTTGAAAATCACCCTCATACATCAGATATTTTAAAAAGACCTTCTGAAATATATCCTGAGTGTCGTGATAATTTTTCAAATGAAGAAAGCATATTCTCTTTACCGTGTCAGCGTAAAGCTCTATGGCACGGTTTACATCCTGTTCGCTCCCGCCTATAAATTTAATGTTTATTTTTCAGAATAAAGTCTCAGTCTTTGCTGAGAGCCGCTGCAAAGGTTAGTGCAGGTTTCACTTTGACAGCTGTTGCAGATCCCGTTTTTCCCGTTTGTGTTTTTGCTTCCATTATCGGCTCCATAACGATTTCCTGTACCGTCCTGGGGACATGATGGGTTGCACACGCCGTCACCACCATTTCCGTTTTCGTTTTCAGCACCGTATCTGTTTCCTGTACCGTTCTGGGGACATGAGGGATTGCATACACCGTCACCACTATTTCCGTTTTCGTTTTCAGCTCCGTACCTATTTCCCGTACCATCCTGAGGACAGTATTCCTGCGTACACTGTGATGATTGTGTGTTTGATGCATAGGGTACAGATGCGTTTGTTTCATTTGAAGTATCAGCTGCAAAAGCGGAAACAGTAAAAACAGATATAGCTGCCAGTGCAGCGCCGGCAATAATGATTTTTTTCATTTTAATTCCTCCGTATTATAAATTTGGTTTCAAGCCTTTCATATATAATACGAATAAAAACGGCAAATCCTTGCAATAATTCAAAAGATTAAATATGTTTTTTTCAGTATATCACAGTGAATATTCTTAATCCATGGCATTTGAAAATTAAAAAATAAAATGCATTGGTGATTTGATTTTTTTCTGCATAAATCCGCCTTAAAAACAAACAATAACACGGCAAGAAAAAAATATAAAAGGAGATTAATGATAGATGAAGGCAACAGGTATTGTAAGACGAATTGACGATCTTGGCAGAGTCGTCATTCCTAAAGAAATCAGAAGAACAATGAGAATAAGAGAGGGAGATCCTCTTGAAATATATACAGACGCAAACGGAGAAGTGATTTTTAAAAAATATTCTCCAATCGGAGAAATGGGAGATTTTTCCGCACAGTATGCAGAATCCCTGAGCAAAGGCACAAACCATCCTGTGCTTATCTGCGACAGAGATCATGTTATAGCCTGCGCCGGAATGCCAAAAAGAGAAGTTCTCGAAAGAAGAATAACTCCGGCACTTGAGGATTTAATGGAAAACAGAGGATCCTATGTTGCAGAGCAGGACAGCAAAAAGTTTGTACCCATTGAGGGCGTTGCAAGAGATGCAGCAGTTGTAAGCACCATAATAGGGGGAGGAGATGTCTCCGGCGCTGTAATAATGCTTATGGGCGAGGACGGAGTGCTTCCGACCCATACAGAGGTTAAGCTTGCTCATGTTGCAGCAGTATTTCTCGGAAAACAGATGGAAGAATAAAATAAAAGAAATGAGAACAGATTCGGCTGATCGAATCTGTTCTCATTTCTTAGAAGCTTATAGAGTTTTATTTCGTGCAGGTGGTACTGCATGAAAGCATAACAAAAATACAACTGATATATAAATACGTAGAATTTAATATATTACAAAGTGACTTTACACCAGTTTTAGTGTAAAGTCAATACATCATATGTGATGTGCATTACAATTTTTTCATAAACTGCTAATGAGGTGGATTATGAGAAGCTATGTTGATGTGATCAGGGAGTTGAGAGAGGACAACGACCTGACGCAAAGTGAGGTTGCAAAAATTTTGGGCACAACACAGCAGGTTTATTCACGTTATGAAAACGGAGAAAATGAACTGCCGATACGTCATTTGATTACACTTTGCAAGTTTTACAAAGTGAGTGCAGATTACGTTTTGTGCCTTGATTTTTCAAAATGAATCAAAAAATCTCCAGGTACTTAACTGTACTTGGAGATTTTAAATTATCCGCAGAAATGTCTGCAAGCGTCTACATAAGCCAATATGTTTTCCCACGGTACTTCCGGTTCAAGGAGATGAGTGGGGGAGACGAAGAGACCACCTTTGTCGCCGGCTATTTTAAGATTCTTTTCAACTTCTCTTCTTACATCGGCAGGGGTTCCGAAAGGCATTGTTGACTGAGTTCCGATAGTTCCGTTAAATGAAATTTTGTCGCTGTAAGCTTCGTGAATTTCTTCAAAGTTCATGCATTCGGGCTGTACCGGATTTAAAACGTCAACGCCTGCATCTATAAGATGAGGAATAAAGGGGGTTACAAAACCGCAGGAATGATAAAAGACAATAAGATTTGGATTTACTGCCTTTGCAGCAGAAATTATCTTTGCGAGCCTTGGTTTGAGCCAGGTGCAGTACATTTCTTCACTCATCATTATGCTGTTTTGCATACCGATGTCATCGCCTAAAAAGAGGATGTCTACTCCGGCTTTGGCGTAAGCTACCGCACGTTTAAGAGAGCGCTCTGTGACTTTATCGAGAAGATGCTCCGCCATAGGATCTTCACACATCATGTCCATCATGAGGTTTTCCATTCCTCTGATATACCAGGCCGTTTCCCAAATTGTGCACTGCATATTTCCCACTGCTGCAAGACCTTTAAGATGTGTAAGTCTTACTGCTGCTTTAAGTGCCTTAAGGCTTTTTGATTCGTCAAGGATACTTAAAGGATATTCGTCAATTTGTTCGAGACTGTCAGCATCAGCGAGGGGACAGAACATCTGAGTCATATGCATGGATGTAGCTGTTTTTTTGTGTCCTACTCCGTCTCCGTCAATGGAAAAATCAGGGTTAGCCAGATTTTCCTCAGTATGATACTTCTCAAAGCGTTTTTTGTCGGCAGGAACATGAATAAGACCGCCTACGCTCTCCCATGGCATTTTAAAGTATGAACGGTAATTTTTGAGAGTGCGTGTGTTCTCCCTGTATACCTTTTCAAGATGAGGACAGAGATTAAATTCCACCGGAATATGGTCGTATCCCTGCCTTCTGAGCAGTGAAATCAGATTTTGTCTTTCGTTCATCTGGAAATCCTCTTAAAACTCAGCGGCAAAATTCTGCTGCTGCATCTGCTGCTGAAGCGGCGTCGGGAGTATAGCAGTCGGCTCCGATTGAATCGCAGAAGCTCTGTGTTACAGGTGCTCCGCCAATCATAACTTTTACGTCCATGCCGCTGCCCTTTGCAAGGTCAACTACATTTTTCATTTCATGCATTGTAGTTGTAAGAAGTGTAGAGCATGCAATGATCTTTGCATCGTTTTCCTTTGCGGCTTCTATAAACTTTTCGCCGGGAACGTCAACTCCGAGGTCAACAACCTTTAATCCCTTGCCCTCCATCATCATCTTGACGAGATTTTTGCCGATGTCATGAAGGTCGCCCTTAACTGTTCCAAGTACAACAGTACCGATTTCAGTAACGCCTGCTTCGGTAAGGTAGGGCTTGAGAATCTGTGCTCCTGCGTTCATAGCTCTTGCTGCAATAAGAACTTCGGGAACGAAAACTTCGTTATTCTTAAATTTTTCACCTATAACGGACATACCGCTGAGAAGACCTTCTTCAAGTACGGTTTTGGGATCGATACCCTCATCAAGGGCCTTAAGAGTGAGCTCTTTAACCTTTGGTACTCTTCCTTGCTGTAAAAATGTGCTGAGTTCTTCAAGTGTACTCACAATATATTCCTCCGATACTCTGTAATTGTAAGGTCATTTTATCATTACACAGCTTAGAATTTATATAAAAAAACTGCCCTTTATTGGAATTTTTTACACCACTTCAAAGTTCATTGCGTCAATATATTTTTCCATGAAAAACGCATTTTCTGAAAGCGAGATTTCTTTTGCCGAAAGAGCGATTTCTTTAAGGGAGTTCTGTTTTTCATCCTTTACTGCAATTGCAGCTCCTTTTGCTGCGGCATTGCCTAAGGGATGTGTAGCTTTCTTGAATGCATCGGGAATAAGTCCGATAGCCGCCGCATCTTCAGGATTAATATAGCTTCCGAAACCGCCGCAAAGATAGAAGGATGAAATTTCATCAGGAGTCATATTGCATTCTTTCAGGAGGGTAAGTATTCCTGCGCTTATTGCGCCCTTTGCAAGCTGAAGCTGACGTATATCACGCTGAGTGATTCTGATTTTTCCGAAGTTCACATAGGATATTCCGTTGTCGTCGTAATCTATAAGGTGGGTAAAGGGATGTCCCTCTTCGCAGATATATCCTGTTTCGTCCATAATGCCGGTTTTGAGCATCAGCGCTGCGGCGCTTATAAGACCCGTTCCGCAGATGCCGATTGCCTCTTTTTCGCCTATTGTATGGCATTTTATCTCGCCGTTTTCAATGTAGAATTTATCTGCTGCTCCGTCACATGCAGGCATACCCATTTCTATACCTGCACCCTCAAAGGCAGGACCTGCTGCCGTAGAGCAGCAGTAAAGCTTTCCGTCAGCAAAAAGAGCCATTTCTCCGTTGGTTCCTATATCGGCTATAAATGAATTTTCACCCTTTTCCGTCATGGAACTTGCCTTTATAGCGCAGACAATATCTGCGCCCAGGAAAGGACCTATACAGGGTGGGAAAATTAGTTTGGCATTGGGAAAATCTCTCAAATATTTATCCGCCTCTTCCACTGTGCCAAAAAGACTTCTCGGAGTAAAGGGGGAAGCGGCCATTGTGTCGGGATTAAGTCCCGCAAAGATATGGAGCATGGTTGTATTTCCCGTAACTCCAATACGCAGAATATTTTTCTTTGACGCATCCGCTTTTTTGCAAAGACTTTCTGCCATATCGGAAAGCTGCTGAGTAATGGCAACCGTTATTTTTTCAGTTCCGTTTTTGCAGCAGTAATCTATTCTTGATACAACGTCTGCGCCGAAAGGACGCTGACTGCTGAGCTGACCCTCTGAGCAGAGAAGTCTGAACGGCTCAAGACCGTATACAGAGCCTGCAACGGTTGTAGTGCCTATATCGAAAACGAGAGCGCATTTTTCATTATGTTTTGCCTTAAGGCTGCCCTTTTCGATTTCTACGGCGGCGTTTTTTTGGCTGTCGGGCAAAGTGATAGTGCAGTCACCTGAAATTTTTGTAAAACAGGCGAGTCGGGTTTTGTCGTTTGCTTCGCTTCCCAAAAGCTTTCTTTCTTTTTCGTCCATAGGTGAAGCTGTGCCGTCTATTTCCACTTTACATTTACCGCAGCTGTGATTACCCCCGCAGGGCATAGAAAAGGAGACGGCGGTGCTTTTAAGAATATCTGAAACGAGAGTTCCCACCTCAGCCGAAATATTTATTTCTTCACTGTTTTTTTGTATTTTAATATAAGCCATATCAGTTCCTCCACAGCAGGATTATATGAATAACTTTACAAAAAATCACATTTTTTTGCAAGAACAATATTGATTTATTTTGTACCATATTGATACAATTACATTATAAAACAGGGCAGGTGATTTGTTGTGAGCGAAGATTTTTTTGAGGGATATCTTGAACAGGCGGAAAGAGTGCGAGAGCTTTGCCGTGTGGACTGCCGTATATACAGTATTCCGGAAAAAAGCTTTCACTGCGGAGCGCCGTCCTTTTGCGCCAATTTATGTCCCTTGAGTGCTGAGGGTAAATGTACCTATGAAAACACTCATCTGTACGGATGCTATGAAGCGGAGCGCTGGAATTCCAGTTACACCTATTACTGTCCGGCGGGACTTATTTTTTCAGCCTGTGCAATTTTAAACGAAGACGGACATATTGAGGGCGGAGCGGTTACAGGCCCTGTGATTATGTCCAATTCCTCTGATTTAAGTGAATGCGCTCTTACTCTTCCTGAGCATCTTCTGACGATCCTGCCTCTCTTTTCCACTAAAAAAGTGCGCTATTTAGGGAATACGGTACATGATCTTTGCTGCTATTCATCCTTTGCGGATAATCCCTTTGCAGGTGAGGATGAGCAGACACAGCGTGAAAGACATAACATAATGTACTATGTTTCGGATCTCTACGAAAAGGGAGAGGAAAAAGCGTACCCTATACAGTATGAAAAACAGCTTCAGACGCTGGTTTCGGCAGGAGATAAGGACGGAGCGCAAAGTCTTCTCAATACGCTGCTCGGTCATATATATTTCAGCTCCGGCGGAGACAGCACTGCTCTTAAAGCGAGAATAGTGGAGCTTGTTGTGGTGCTTTCGAGAGCAACAATAGATGCTGGCGCAGATATTCATCAGATTTTCTGGCTCAATGCAAAGTATCTCAATGAGATAGAACGCCTTGACGATATGGAAAAAATAAGCCGGCTTCTCACTAATGTTATCCACAGATTTATAAGCTGCGTCTTTGATTTTGACAACATAAAGCATGTTGACGTTATATATAAGGCCATTGATTATATAAAGGAGCATTACTGCGAAAAAATAAGTCTTGATAAAGTGGCGGATTATGTACATCTTAGTAAATCGTATCTTAGCAGAATTTTCAAAGAGGAGCTCAATTGTACCTTTACAAGCTATACAAATAAGCTCCGAATAGAAAAAAGCAAAGCTTATCTTTTAAACGACGACTTATCCTTAGCGGATATTGCCATGCTTACAGGTTTTGACGATCAGAGTTATTTTACAAAGGTCTTCAAAAAGACCATGGGAATTTCCCCGGGAAAATTCAGAGAAACCAGGGGAGCAGTACAGCATAAGGAGAACAGAAATTGATCAGTAAAGCAGAAAAAGTAAAAGCAATGTGTGAAGCCGATTTTGACACAGCGGCGGTAATTGATGTAAATAAACTCGTATTCCGTGACGATGTAAGGGAAATGTGCAAAAGCGGCAGATGCGGCTCTTACGGCAATAACTGGGGATGCCCTCCAGGATGCGGAAGTGTAGACGAGTGCCGTGAAAGAGCGGGAAAGTATGACAAGGCAATAGTAGTTCAGACAATAGGGATTCTCGAAGATTCATTTGACTTTGAGGGAATGGAAAAAGCAGCATCGGAACACCGTATGCGAATGACGAATATGAGAGAAAATCTCCAATCAGAGCTTTCGGATGTGCTGTCATTGGGAGCGGGACCCTGTAAGGTTTGCAGTGAATGTGCCTTTCCCCATGAGCCCTGCCGTTTTCCCGAAAAACAGTTTTCTTCAATGGAGGCACAGGGCTTAATGGTCAGCGAGGTATGCGCCGATAGCGGACTTAAATATATCAACGGAGAAAATACCGTTACATACACAGGGTGCTTTTTAATAAAAGAGTGATTTATTTTCCCAAAAACAGCAGTTTTTTTCTATCTGACTTTAATGGCGCTGTGTTATTATTTTTACAGTAACGATACTATACTTTAAGAGGAGAATGAATATGAACATGAAAAAATGGCTTCAGGATTTATGTGAAGCTCCGGTAAAAAAGCCTATGCCGGTGCTTTCCTTTCCCAGCATAAGCCTTATGGATATAACTGTTGAAGACCTTATAAAGGACAGCGCACTTCAGGCAAAGGCAATGAAAGCCGTTGCTGAAAGAGTTGATTCCGCTGCAAGTGTAAGCATGATGGATTTGTCCGTTGAAGCTGAGGCTTTCGGAGCAACTCCCGTATTTGCACGTGATGAGGTTCCTACCATTTCAGGATGTCTTGTGGACAGTCCCGAAAAGGTTCAGGAGCTTAAAGTTCCTGCGGTGGGAGCGGGCAGAACAGGCATTTATATTGAAGCAATCCGTCAGGCTAAAGAGCTTATAACGGACAGACCTGTTTTTGCAGGCGTAATCGGTCCTTTCTCACTTGCAGGCAGACTTATGGATGTCACCGAAGCCCTTGTAAACTGCTACACTGAGCCCGAAATGGTACATGAAGTTATGAAGAAGGCAACAGCCTTTTTGAAAGAATATATCCTTGCTTATAAAGCGGCGGGAGCAAACGGCGTAGTTATGGCTGAGCCTCTTACAGGCCTCCTTTCACCTGATATGGCTGAGGAGTTTTCAGAGCCCTATGTAAGAGAAATTGCACAGGCTGTAAAAGACGATGACTTTATTGTAATTTATCATAACTGCGGCGATAACACCATCAGAATGATTGATTCAATTCTTGCAACTGACTGTGACGCATATCATTTCGGCAATTCAATTGATATGGCTGAAATGCTCACCCATATCCCTGAAAATACAATTGCAATGGGTAATATAGACCCGGCTGGTCAGCTTAAAAACGGTACACCCGAAAGTGTTCGTGAAGAGACTCTCAGAATAATGAATGCCTGCTGTGGATATAAAAACTTTGTCATTTCCTCAGGCTGTGATATTCCTCCGGCTGCAAAGTGGGAAAATATCGACGCATTTTTTGCCGCTGCAAAGGAATTTTACCAGTCAAAATAAGATTAAGCTTTCAATACCTTATTTAATAAAAACAGCTTTTCGTAGATTTAAATATCTACGGAAAGCTGTTTGCCTTTTAGGTTAAATATAATTATTTAATGGCTTTTCCCATTTCATAGGCTTCGGTGAGAGCTTTGTGCTCCTTTATATCTCCGCCGTCGTTTACGCCGCCTGCAAAAACTGTGCCTTTGAGACTTGCTCTCTCGAAGCAGTCTATCCAGCCATGTAAACCGCTTATTGCTTTTTCGGGGACATAACCGCTGTTTTCGGCGGCAGTTGTAAGAAGATAAATATCGGTGAACTTGTAGTCAGAGCCGTAAAGAGAATTTGCTCTGTCCAGAAGAGTTTTCATCTGTCCGCTCATTTCGTAGTAGTAAATAGGTGTTGCAAATACAATAACCTCGGCGTCATGCATTTTTTCTGCAAGGGCTATTGCGTCGTCTTTAATAACACAGTGACCGATTTTCTGGCAGGCAAGGCAGCCTTTGCAGAAAGCAATGTTTTTGTCTTTCAGAGTGATTTTCTCTACCTCATTGCCGCTTTCCAATGCGCCTTTCATAAAGGAATCGGCAAGCATTTCAGAGTTGCTGTTGTTTCTTAAACTGGTGCTTATTATGAGAACTTTTTTTGACATAACTATGTTTCCTCCCAATGTGGATTTTATTTCTTTCATATGTTAAAATGATTATACAACCTAAAGCTGACTTTAGGTCAACAGTAATTTTTAAAACGGAGCGATTTTTATGTATACCATAGGTGAAGTATCAGAAATGTTTAATTTGCCTGTTTCAACTCTGCGCTATTATGATAAAGAGGGACTGCTTCCGGATCTTCAAAGAGTCTCCGGAATGCGCCGATTCAGCGATAAAACCGTTGAAACATTGCAGGTTATTGAATGTCTTAAAAAATCCGGAATGGAAATAAATGATATAAAGGAATTTATGAAATGGTGCTCTCAGGGCAGTGAAACCTATCCGAAGAGGTATGAGATGTTTCTGCGTCAAAGGGAGGAAGCAGAGAAAGAAATCAAAAAGCTCGAAAAAGTTCTCGATATGATAAAATACAAGCTTTGGTACTATGAGCAGGCAATGGCAGACGGAAACGAGGAAAGAGTGCGCTCTCTTGTGCCGGACAAAATGCCCCGGGAGATAAAAGAAGCCTATGAAAGGGCGCATGGACAAGATAAGTAATCGTTTAAAAATAGTAAAGGAGATGCTTTATTGTGGAGTGCATGATTCGTCAATGGAAAATTGAGGATAAAAAGGATTTAGCAGAAAATATAAACAATAAAAAGATTTTAGAGAATTTGCGGGACGGAATACCGTATCCTTATACTGAGAAAGATGCAGAAAATTTTATCAAATCAAATTTATCTGCCGACAAAACAAAAAACTTTACTTTTGCAATAACGGTTGATGGTAAAGTTATTGGTAGTATAGGAGCTTTTAGATGCGAAAATATTCATTTCAGAACTGCTGAAATTGGTTACTATATTGGTGAGAGTTATTGGGGAAAAGGATATGGTACAAGCGCAGTAAGTCAAATATGTAAGTATATATTTTCAAATACTGATATTATAAGGATTTTTGCTGAGCCATTTGCCTATAATACAGCATCGTGTCGTGTACTGGAAAAATGCGGATTTAAATTGGAGGGTACACTGCACAGCAATGCCGTAAAAAATGGTAAGGTAATAGATATGAAAATGTATGCTCTGATAAAAGAGTAAGGATTATTTTAAATTTAAGCATGGTGCATATTAAAAAATCCCGGCATTTGCCGGGATTTTTTAATATGCTTTTGCAGGTTTTATTTTAAACAGCTGTTTTATTTAACCTGAATCTTAAAAATTGCCTTTTTGATTTTCTGGCTTTCACCGTTTTTAACTGCTGTAAGATGAGCGTCATCAGGATAGCATACGAGGAAATCGCCTTCGCTGAGAATTACAGAGCAGCTTCTGTCTCCGTCAAGGGGAAGAAAATCCTCTTCGGGAACATATTCTTTCTGCTGCATATTCTCAATAAAGCCAAGGTCGAGAATCTCGCTGCCTCTGAGCATAAGGTGCAGGTCGAGATAGTCTCTGTGAGCTTCCCAGGGGCGATTCTCACGCTCTGTTGTCTCATACTCAGCTATATTTACGAAAAGGCGTTTGCCGTCTATTTCGTGGCTTCCCGGCTCAAAGGAAAGCAAATCATTTTTCTTTGCGAATTCGAGGCACTCTTTTACGTCCTCAGGTAAATAAGGTAAATTCTGATTGATGTTTGCAAAAATCATGCTTTGTCAGCCTCCTCAGTTTTTTTAATGCGGGCTGTGTAAACAGTTGAACCCTCGGGGGCTTCTTCGGTAATACCCTTGACCTTGCGGTGAATTGCGGAAACAATAAGTCCTACAACGACCGATACGGAGATGGATATAAGAGAATATGCCCAGGAAGAGATGTCAGCGAAGAAAGCAACCTTAAAGGGATTGTACTTGATTATTACAATAAGAACTGCGGCAACTGCGAATGCCACATAAGCGCCGACGTTTGTAGCCTTCTTTGTAAATGCACCCAGTGCGAAAGTTCCGCCGAGAACGCCAAGAACAAGACCCATAAATGCATTGAACCACTCGTAAGCGGATTTAATATCGCTTTCAGCAAGAATCATAGCAACTACGATTGAAGCAATACCGACTCCGAGAGAAACGTACTGAGCGATTTTTGTCTGGCGCTTCATGGGGATTTCTTTCTTTGATACGATAGCCTGAATGTCGAGAACCCAGCTTGTTGCAACGGAGTTAAGACCCGTTGAAAGAGTGGACTGGGAAGCGGCGTAAATAGCTGCAAGAAGAATACCTGTTACGCCAACGGGAAGAGCATAGGCTATAAAGTAAGCAAAGATCTGATCCTGCTTGATAACCTCATTGCTCATTTCAGCTAAAAGCTGAGGCTGCTGATTGTAATAAACGTAAAGACCTGAACCGATAAGATAGAAAGCAGTAGCGATGAAAATGGAAAGTACACCGTTTCCGAGAGTCATCTTAGTAAGCTGTTTCATATCGGTTGTAGTTGTGAAACGCTGAACGATATCCTGAGAGGAAACGTATGAGGAGCAGGTGTTGAGACCGGCGCCGAAAAGAACAATAAATACGCTTGAACGCAGGAATACGGGATCAAACCATTTTTCGTCTGGAGCGAGGAATTTGCCCTCATTGAACATTGTGTCGAAAACAGCGCCGGCTCCGCCGTTGATTTTCGCAAAGAGGAAAATAAGGGCGAAGGTAACGCCGATTAAAAGTACCGAGCCCTGAATGAAGTCAGTCCAGAGAACGGATTTAAGTCCGCCTGTGTAGGAGTAGATAATGGCAATAACACCCATAACTATAATGAGAACGCTTATGGGGATATTTGTAAGCTTTGCCAAAACCATTGAGGGCAGGTACATGATAATGGACATACGTCCGATCTGATAAACAATGAACATTACAGCGCCGAGAATACGCAGGCCCTTGCTGTTGAAGCGGATTTGCAGGTATTCATAGGCGGTGTCAATGTCGAGGTGAGAATAAAGGGGAAGGAAAAATCTGATTGTAATGGGAATTGCAACAAGCATACCCAGCTGAGCAAACCAGAGGAACCATGTTCCGCCGTAGGAGTTGCCGGCAAGGGACAGGAATGAAATGGGGCTCAGAAGAGTAGCAAAAATTGAAACCGATGTAACCCACCAGGGAATTGTACCGTCGCCTCTGAAAAACTCTTTACCTTTCATTTCCTTTTTGGAGAAATAGAGTCCGGCAAAAAGAACGGCGGCAAGGTAAACTATCAGTATTGCCATGTCAATCCAAGTAAAACCTTTCATTATTGCACCTCTCTTTTTTTAATTTACGCTCTTAAAGCGTTTTATTTACTTAAAATCTCGTCAAGCATTTTGTCTGTCATGCTGAGCATACGAGGCAGGTGGAAAGGACCTTTGAACGTGCTTCCCTTTGTTGACGGCTCAGTGGGAAGTCCGTCACGGCGGAGATATCCGTACCACTCGCCGTATTCGGAATCGGCAAAGTGCTCTTTACAGTAATCAAGAGTCTTAAAGAACCAGTCTGCATAATACTCGTTGCCGGTATCACGGTAAGCCATAAGGGAAGCTATCATTATTTCATTGTGCGGCCACCAGAGCTTCATGTCGTGCTCGTAAGCTTCTGTGGGCTTTCCGAGGCAGTCGATGAAATAGAGAAGTCCGCCGTAGGTGTTGTCCCAGCCGGCTTCGATGGCGTTGCGGAAAATCTGCTCCGCATTCTTGTGAATCTCTTCATCCTTTCGGTAATTTGCCTCTTCCATAAGGAACCAGCTGCACTCAATATCGTGGCCGGGGTTTACAACTCTGCCTGCTGTGTACCACAGTTCAGGTGTTCCGTCGGGAGCGACACTTTCAAGGGTGCATTTAAGCTCTGGATGATAATGATATTTGAAGATAGCCTCTGTGCACTCGGCGCTTCTCTTATCGTATTCCTCACGGTGTTCCGGGTCCACTCTGCGAAGTACGCTGATTATGTTGAGGAATATCATGGGATCTGCAAGAGCACGTCCGGTTCTTGTTTCAGGGATTGTCTTAGGACCGAGTCCTGTGGGGTCTTCAATAAGGCCGTTGTTGAGCTTATAGATAAGCTCATAGGCTCTTCTTGCACGGTCAATATATACCTTTTCCCCTGTAAGACCGTAATATTCAGCATTTGCAATTGCATAAAATCCTTCGCTGAAGCAGTAGCGGCGCTGGCGAAGAGGTTTTCCCTCTGCTGTAACAGTAAAATACATACGTCCGTCAGCATCGGGGTTTATGCAGTATTTTTCCATAAAGTCAAGGCATGACTTTGAAGCTTCCATCCACTCGTCACGTTTTCCGTAAAGGCGGCAAAGATGTGCAAAGGTCCATGCACAGCGTCCCTGCATCCAAACGCTCTTATCGGTGGAATATACTTCACCTTTTCTGTCAAGGCAGGTGTAAACACCGCCGTTTTCTTTATCCATGCCGTTTTTAAGCCAAAAATCGGCACATACATTAAGTTCGTTTTTTATCCATTTCTGCGCTTCTATAAGCTTCTGCTTATTCAATGGTAAGTCCTCCAAATCTCGGTAAAATCTTATTGCTTATTATTAAAGGGCAGCAGCCATTTTCATAGCTTCGTCAATCATAGCCGCTGCCTTTTTAACCTGAGGCATATCCTCGGGATAGAGGTTGGGCATGGGAGGACGAACTCCGCCGATGTCGAGGTTCTCACGGATGCGGAGAATTTCCTTCATAACAGCATAGAGATTTCCCTTGCATGCGCACATAGCGTAGATGATTCTGTCGATTTCATACTGGATTTTGCGTGCATCGTCAATGCGTCCGGCTCTGAAAAGCTCGTCAGCCTTGAGGAAGAGCTCGGGCATAACTGCATATGTTCCGCCGATTCCGCCGTCAGCGCCGATTGCACGTCCTGCGATGAACTGCTCGTCGGGACCGTTAAATACGATGAAGTCCTTTCCGCCGGAATCCTTGAACATCTGAATATCCTGAGTGGGCATGGAGCTGTTCTTGACTGCTACAACATTCTTGTTTTCCTTCATCTTCTCAAACAGGCTCATTGTAAGAGCAACGCCTGCAAGCTGAGGAATGTTATAGATGACAAAGTCAGTGTTGGGAGCTGCTGCGCTCATTGCGTTCCAGTAGTCGGCAATAGCGTATTCGGGCAGACGGAAGTAAATGGGCGGAATTGCTGCAATAGCGTCAACGCCCTGTGCTTCTGCATGAGCTGCAAGCTCAACGCTGTCAGCAGTATTGTTACAGGCAACGTGTGCGATAACTGTCATGTTGCCCTTGGCAACAGCCATAACGTTTTCGAGAACTACTTTGCGCTCTGCAACGCTCTGATAAATGCATTCGCCTGATGAGCCGCAAACATAGACACCTTTAACGCCTTTTTTGAGCAGATGCTCTGTAAGAGCTCTTACTCTTTCGGGAGAAATTGCTCCGTTGTCATCATAGCAGGCGTAAAACGCCGGGATAATACCCTTGTACTTTTCAAGATTTCTCATAAATATCTTCCTTTCTGCCGTAAGGGCACATAAGATTCGATCAAAAATCCCTAAAATTTTTAAAAGCAAATTTTAGTTCTGATATAATAATCCTACCATTTGTGACGTATATGTCAATGTTAATAATTGATAAAAAATAAAAGGAAACCTGCACAAATACGTTAATTTCTTCGAGGCAGCAGTCAGAATATTTCCAAAAATTATATTGCATACAGTGAAAAATGAGAAAATTTTTGCTATTATATTTTAAATAACAAAATATTAGTGGATGAGCAACTAAACAGCATAAGATTGATACAAAGCAAAAAAGACCTCTTAAAGCAATTTTATCTATAACTTATAACCAATTAACAAATAACATTTCATAAGTTTTGATTAGATTATTTTTCTGAAATAAGTAAAAAATATACAAGTTAATATTTGCAAAAGACGGAAAAACGGATATAAATCCTTCTGTGAAGAAATTAACCCATGAGTGGACAAATAATTTTCGGTTCTCATTTACAGTTTATACAATGAAAAAAGGCACTGCTTTTGCAGTGCCTTTCGTGTCTTACTTTTAAATTTTAACTGTTAGCAATAAATTCTTCGGCAAAATGAGCGGCAACTGCGCCGTCCGCTGCGGCCGTTATAATCTGACGCACCGCTTTTGTCCTTACATCGCCTACGGCAAATACTCCCGGCAAATTTGTTTTGGTACTCTCATCGGCGACAATGTAGCCTGAAGAGTCCAGCTCCAGCTGTTCTCTGAATAGTTCGGTGGCAGGATTTCTGCCTATACTGACGAATAAACCGTCAAGGCTTATTTCCTGTGTACTGCCGTCTTTGTTTTTAAGCACGACTCCCTTGATTTTTTCGTCATAGAGAAGTTTATCCACCTGTGAGTTCCATTTGAACTCAATGTTTTTTTCTTTCATCAGCGGATCGTGATATATCTTGGTTGCCCTCATGGTATCACGGCGGTGAATTACATATACTTTTTCGCAGATTTTAGAGAGCAAAAGGGCATCTGCTGCGGCGGAATTGCCTCCGCCTACAACTGCGACAATTTTCCCTCTGTACATCATGCCGTCGCAGGCTGCGCAGTAAGCTACGCCCTTACCAATGAGTTTTTCCTCGTCTTCAATGCCTAAGTGCCTGTGATCTGCTCCCGTAGCTATGATTACGGTCTTTGCAAAGAAATCGCCCATATCCGTGGTCACTTTTTTAGGCGATGCCTTTAAATCGGCAGACAAAACCTCCGTCTGTATGGTTTTTGAACCGAAGCGTTCGGCACTCTGCTGCATTTTATATCCTAAGGTGAAGCCGTCTATGCCTTCTTCATAGCCGGGGTAGTTGTCTATTTGCTGAGTCTGGGTCATCTGACCGCCGGCTGAAAATTTTTCCAGCACAAGGGTGTCAAGACCTGCCCGAACTGCATATAAAGCAGCCGTATATCCTGCGGGGCCTCCGCCTATTATAATTGTATCGTAAATTTTATTTTCCATAACAAAAAGCTCCTTTCGGATTTCTTATTGATAATATACCCGAAAAAAGCTTTTTTGTCTGTGATGATGTCACTTAATATTTATTTGCAGCTGTTTTTTCCGCAGCCGTGGTCTCCGCAGGTGTGTCCGCCCTCTGCGTGTTCGTGGCTGTGATGGCTGCACATTACATTGGGGTTGAAAATCAGTTTTCCTGCAAGAAAAGCGTTTACGGCTTCATCGGCGCTGCCCTGAGCTCCGCCGAAAAGTCTGATTCCGGCATTGGCAAGAGCTGTTTGAGCTCCGCCGCCTATGCCGCCGCAGATGAGCACATTTACGCCGTTCGCTTTAAGAAATCCGGCAAGGGCGCCGTGTCCGCTTCCGTTTGTGTCAAGGATAAATGAATTAACTACGGCGTTGTTTTCGGTTTCGTATATTTTAAACTGTTCTGTGTGGCCGAAATGCTGAAAAATGTTTCCGTTTTCGTAAGTTACTGCTATTTTCATAGACTAAAACTCCCTTTATGAATTTTAATTTTATGTTTGTATGCCAGTAATCAAAGTACATAAATTTTAAGGCATACTTATTTGACGTTAAAATTTATTATATACCTTATCTCTTTATATGCCAAGGTATAAATATTCAGCGGGCATTAAAAGTGTTATATGCTGAGGAAATATTAAAAAACAAGCCGCAGGAGTTTTCCTGCGGCGTTTGGTATATCAGGCGAGCATATTGAGAATTTGTGCCTTTGGTTTTGCTCCCATTGAATGGTTTACTACCTTTCCGTTTTCCATTACAAAAAGTGAGGGGATACTCATTACCTGGAATGAGGAAGCCAGCTCGGGCTGCTCATCTACATTGATTTTGCACACTTTGTATTCAGGATGTTCATTTGCGATTTCCTCTACAATGGGACCTACCACTCGGCACGGACCGCACCAATCAGCGTAGAAATCCAGTAGTACCTTTTTATCGCTTTTTAACACTTCGTTCTCGAAATTATTTTTATCAATTTTTATAACAGACATTTGTAACACTCCTTTAATTTATATAACAGATGCTTTCTGCTCTGTGGTTACAGTATAGTTCATTTCCCTTTTGTTTTCATTGATATTGTCACATAAGCTTTATTTTATCATCTCAATGCCTTTGGCAAGGTTTTCGGCAGTAAGCATGCCGCCTGCATAAGTGACGAGATTACCGTTTTTGTCAACAAAAAATGTCATGGGCAGACCTGAGGCTCCGTAAGTGGACGCCGCATTGAGATTTTTGTCGTAAAATACAGGAAAATCATAGTTACCCTTTTCCAAAAACTCCTTGGCTGAATTCATTGTTTCCTGGCGGCCGTCGGTTACGTTTATCATTAAAAACTGGATATCGGGATTATTGTGATAGGCTTCGTTAAAATCGGGCATCTCTACTTTACAATAATGGCACCATGATGCCCAAAAATTGATAACAACGGGTTTTCCGGCATAGTCGCTGAGTTTTACCTCGTTGCCTTCTTCATCGAACACTGTGAAATCCGGGGCTTTGTAATCGCTGTTTCCCTCGTTATCAGTTTGAGATGAATTTTGAGAATTATTCGAAAATTGTTCCGGTGCGTAATTTTCCTTTAATATTCCGTACAGAAAATAAATGCCTGCAAATACTGCTATTGCCACGGCGGTGATTACAATAAATTTAATTTTTTTATTCATTTCTTCATCTCCTTATCCCAGAATGCTGAGAACCCTTCCCAGCAGTCCCGTCATCATAAACAGACCTACCGCAATTAAAAGAATACCGCATATTTTATTTATTACATTGTAGTGCTTTTTGATAAATCCGAATACTGTTTTAAGTTTGTCTATGAGTATGGCGCTCACCACGAAGGGGATGCCAAGTCCCAGGGAATAGCACAGAAGCATTATGATGCCCATAAGAGTTTCACCCTGCTGGGAAGCCATCATCAGCGCCGAACCAAGGAAAGCACCTACACATGGGGTCCAGCCGATGGAAAATATTATACCGAAAACCATTGCTGAGAAAAATCCCAGCTCTTTATTGATTCCTGAGCTTTTGAAGCCTTTGAATATACTGAGCTGAAAAATTCCGAGAAAATGCAGTCCAAAGAATATTACCACTGCGCCGGTTACGATGTTTACGACAGTCTGGTACTCTTTCAGGAAGCTGCCCAAAGTGCCGGCCAGAGCACCTAAAGCTACAAATACAGCAGTAAAGCCCAGCACAAAGCCCAGTGCATTTTTAAGGGTGGTTCTGCTGTTTTGCTCTTTGCCCCCTGCAAAATAAGAAATGTATATGGGCAGCATAGGCAGAAGACATGGGGATATAAATGTTACAATTCCTTCCAAAAACGAAATAAAGTACTGCATAGTTTCTCCTTGTTTAATTGCAATTGTTTTTCTGAAATAATAGCTGAATCCGGTTATAAATTTTGTTTTATTATATCATATAAATTTAAAATTACTGTGACTAAATCACATTGAAAAAAGAGAAGGGTTATTCTATTTTGAGATTATTATAAAATATCACAGTCGTTTTTGCAGTCGGAATTTGCATGTGTTTTAATGGAGCTAAAATGCGGTAAAACAAAAACCACCCGAAGCTTTGGCTTCGGGTGGTAAGTTCATTTATCATTCGACAGGTATAAAGTATTCCTGTACTACTGTGTCATCATGGTAAAAAGTTATTTTTTCAAGTTCTCTTTGAAGTCCATCTTTTATGCCTATATCGTTAATTGTAAAAACAAACTTGTCGCTGAGGCCTTTAGTATACTCTTTATCTACACCGTTTATGCTTATAGTATATACGCATTTGTTAATCATTTTATCGCTTGTGGAATAGAAGGTGTAATTTTTGATGGAAGAGTTCTTACCATTTTCATCCTTCGAAAAGTATAAAAATGAACCTACGGTCGTATCATCACCCACATCTCCACCTGCTGTTCGGTATCTGTTGAAAGCTAACATTCCCTCCTGTTCAAACCTGAAAAGTTCCTGACGGTCATCTTTGTTTCCTTCAGCTAAAAAATAGTGATATCCGTCACGACTGCAGAAATAGAATTCTGTTGCACCAATTTGTGTATGTTTGAGGCAGTAATTTAAAGCTTGATCATAAGAATAGGTTGTTGAAAAAATATATGCAACATATGCTCCCAACATTACAATAATTGCCGCAACTACAGATATAATAATTTTTTTAGTTTTGCTCATATTAGTTTCCTCCTATAATTTATTCCGAAAAGGTAACTTCGTTGTGAAAAGGTTTATCTTAAGCATCTGATTTAATACTTAGAACCATTTCTATGGTAGTTTTCTTTGGACTGGATACAGGGATAGACATGCTAATAAAGTATTCCATATATGTAAAAATAATCAACAATGTCATAAACGTGTTTTTTAAGTGTTTCATAATAACCCTCCTGTTTTTTAATGTGTATTAATAATATCATGAAAAAAATAATAAGGATATTCACAAATAACACAAATAAAATTATTATATTTGTAGAAGATTTTTGTCACATATTTATTATTATCTATATCAAAAGCAAAAAAAACTCCCGAAGCCGAAGCTTCGGGAGGTAAGTTTATTTAAGAAACCTTAAATATTAACTTATTTAGCTCTCTTTTCCTTGATAGCAGCCTGTGCAGCAGCAAGACGTGCGATCGGCACACGATAAGGTGAGCAGGAAACATAGTTGAGGCCAATGTTGTGGCAGAACTCAACAGAGCTGGGATCTCCGCCGTGCTCACCGCAGATTCCGAGTTTAATGTCGGGACGTGTCTTGCGGCCAAGCTCAGCAGCCATCTTAACGAGCTTGCCAACGCCAACCTGGTCAAGCTTAGCGAAGGGATCTGACTCGTAGATCTTGTTATCATAGTAAGCGTCAAGGAACTTACCAGCGTCATCACGGCTAAAGCCGAATGTCATCTGAGTAAGGTCGTTAGTACCGAAGCTGAAGAACTCTGCTTCCTGAGCGATCTCGTCAGCTGTAAGAGCTGCACGGGGGATCTCAATCATTGTACCAACTTTGTATGAAAGCTCAACGCCAGCGTCAGCGATGATTGCATCAGCAGTCTTAGTAACAACATCCTTAACGAACTTGAGCTCTTTGATTTCGCCAACAAGGGGAATCATGATCTCAGGAACGATGTTGTACTCAGGATGCTCAGCGTTAACAGCAATAGCAGCCTTGATAACAGCTGTTGTCTGCATTGCAGCAATTTCAGGATAAGTTACTGCAAGACGGCATCCTCTGTGACCCATCATGGGGTTGAACTCGTGAAGGCCTTCGATAATTGCCTTAAGCTCGTCAACGGAGATGTTCATCTCGCCAGCAAGCTCAACGATATCCTCTTCCTTCTGAGGAACGAACTCGTGGAGAGGCGGATCGAGGAAGCGGACTGTCATGGGACGTCCAGCAAGCTCTCTGTACATAGCCTCGAAGTCGCCCTGCTGAAGGGGAAGGATCTTAGCAAGAGCCTTTTCTCTCTCTTCAACTGTCTTTGAAACGATCATCTCACGGATAGCCTTGATTCTGTCGCCTTCAAAGAACATGTGCTCTGTACGGCAAAGGCCGATGCCCTCTGCGCCGAAGTGAACAGCCTGAGCTGTATCTCTGGGGTTATCAGCGTTGGTGCGAACTTTGAGAACTCTTCTCTCGTCAGCCCAAGCCATGAAGCGGCCGAAGTCGCCGGAAATTTCAGCTTCAACAGTGGGGATAGCCTCACCGTAGATCTTACCTGTTGAACCGTCAAGGGAGATGTAATCGCCCTCGTGGTACTCCTTGCCAGCAAGCTCGAAGTACTTCTGATCAGCGTGCATTGTGATTTCACCGCAGCCGGAAACGCAGCATGTACCCATACCACGAGCAACAACAGCAGCGTGAGAAGTCATACCGCCGCGAACTGTCAGGATACCCTGAGCGGCAGCCATACCCTCGATGTCTTCGGGGCTTGTCTCAAGACGAACAAGAACAACCTTCTCGCCTTTTTCAGCCCACTCTTTAGCGTCTTCAGCTGTGAAGACAACTTTACCGCAAGCAGCTCCGGGAGAAGCAGCAAGACCTGCTCCAACGGGAGTAGCAGCCTTAAGAGCTTTAGCATCGAACTGAGGATGAAGAAGAGCGTCAAGCTGCTTGGGCTCAACACGAAGAACTGCTTCTTCCTCGTCGATCATGCCCTCGTCAACAAGGTCAACGGCGATCTTAAGAGCAGCAGCAGCTGTTCTCTTACCGTTTCTTGTCTGAAGCATATAGAGCTTACCGTTTTCGATAGTGAACTCCATATCCTGCATATCTTTGTAGTGGTTCTCAAGTCTGTTAGCAATCTCTGCGAACTGATTGTAAACCTCAGGCATATCCTCCTTAAGCTTTGCAATGGGGGAGGGAGTACGAACGCCTGCAACAACGTCTTCACCCTGAGCGTTGATAAGGTACTCACCGAAGAGAGCCTTTTCGCCAGTAGCGGGGTCACGTGTGAAGGCAACGCCTGTACCTGAATTCTCGTTAAGGTTACCGAAAACCATGGGCTGAACGTTAACGGCAGTACCCCATGAATAGGGGATGTCGTTCATGCGGCGGTAAACGTTTGCACGGGGGTTGTCCCATGAACGGAAAACAGCCTTGATAGCTTCCATAAGCTGAGTTTTGGGATCGGTGGGGAAATCCTCACCTTTCTCTGACTTATAGAACTCTTTGAAGAGCTTAACGAGCTCTTTCATATCGTTAACATCAAGATCGATGTCGTTCTTTACGCCCTTCTTAGCCTTAACATCGTCAATGATCTCTTCGAAACGCTTCTTGGAAAGCTCCATAACAACGTCAGAGAACATCTGGATGAAACGACGATATGAGTCGTAAACGAATCTTTCAAACTTGGGATCGGGGTTACCTGCAATAAGACCAGCAGCAACCTCATCGTTAAGACCGAGGTTAAGGATTGTGTCCATCATGCCGGGCATGGATGCTCTTGCACCTGAACGAACGGAAACAAGAAGGGGATTCTTTGTATCGCCAAACTTCTTACCGTTGATTTCCTCCATCTTTCCGAGATATTCATAAATCTGCTCCTCGATGTCGGAAGCGATAACTTTTCCGTCATCATAGTAGCGTGTGCAAGCTTCTGTAGAAACAGTGAAGCCCTGGGGAACAGGCATACCGAGATTTGTCATCTCGGCAAGGTTTGCGCCCTTACCGCCGAGGATTTCTCTCATTGTGCCGTTACCTTCGCTGAACAGGTAAACATACTTGTAGCTCATCGGGATCTACCTCCATTAATTTTTTTGTGTCCTTGTGTTGTTCCGGGCAGCAACAAAAAAGCTGTACCCCGACAACCTAACGCTATTATAACAGATGAAAATAAAAAACGCTACTGTTTTTTGTTAATTAATCAGAGAAAAATGCACTCATTTATTAATAAATATATAACTTTACTGCTGAAAATAAAATTTCTGTTAAGGAAGCAAGATGTTTTTAGATTTGCAATTCTTCATTCAGCGTTTTACAAAGTATTTTTTTGAAAATGAAATAATAAGTTTTATATCATTTTTGTTCAAAGCAACGGGCAGTGACAGAACTATTCCGAAAAGGGCAGTGAGAGATGCGGCAAAGATGAGGGAAATCCAGCTTTGGGGAGAGAGAAGATTTTTGAAAATAACTCCGCAGAAAAATACTGCTCCGGTGCAGTAAAGGGATACAAATATTTCAGGAAAAAAGGTTTTTACAGGCTCATTCAGATATTTAGCTGAAAAGGGTATTATAAATAACACAGTTCTTAACAATATGAAAGCTCCGCTTATACCGGCAACTCCGTAAACCCCAAGAGAGGGATTAACTTTTATAAAAATTAAAGCTGTCACAGTTCCTAAAAGTCCTGAGGAGAGCACAGAAACCGAACTGAGTTTTAAACGATTTGTGGCAGTGAATACATTTATCAGACACTGGGCTCCGGCGGTAAATGCAAAGTGGATACAGGAAAGGGAAGTAAGGACATAAAGTACATGGGAGTTTTCTCCGGGCATCCAAAGACTGAAAAATTCTTGTCCCATAGCGAGAAATCCGCCGACGGGCAGAGCGGTTAACAGGGAACAGATGCGGCATCCTCTTTTAAGAATAGGGACAATTTCTTTTGGTTTACCCGCAGCGTATTTCATGGTCGTCTGAGGAGCAAATATTCCGATGAGAGTAGTGGAAAGATTTGCAATTACTCCCGATATTCCCTTGGCTATTGATAAAAGTCCCATTTCCTCGTATCCCAGAAAAAGGTTGCTTATGAGAATATCAAGTCCCCCTGAAAGCATATTTCCCGTCTGATTTACGGTGTTCCACATTCCGGCAAAAAACAGTTTTACGCAGTCTCTTACATGAAAATATGCTTTTTTAACGTTTATTTCAGGAAGCAGACGCCGCTTATAATAAAAGGATGTTACCGTGACAAAAATTGTGGCAAGAAGTGAGGCGAAGCCCACATATATAATTGACGGTTTGAGAAATACAAAAAGTCCCGTTATAACGATCACTTTTATTATCTGGGATTCCATTGTGCGCAGAGATTTAAGGTAGAGTGTATTAGTGACATATGTTGCCGCTGCCCATGGGGTGAAAGCGGTTATGAGGAAGAAGTTTATAAATACAAGGGTAAAGAGGAGTTTTACATCTCCAATAAGTGCAGGAGGAATATTGAGAATTTTTTCGAGATACATTACCGTGAAAAATACGGGAACAAGTAAAATACCCACAGCAAAAAATCCGCTTACAAAGGAAGCGGTATAGTAGCGGTTGGACATCTCGGCGTTATGCTGATGATATGCCATTGAAATAAATCTTCCGGACATGGAATTAAGAGCAGATGTGAGCAAAGATGCATATGTTATAAAATTGTTTGCAAGGGTGATAAAGCCGTTTGCCTCAGCTCCCAGTTCACGGACAATATATGGCGAAAAGAAAAACTGTATTATAAGGTTAATACCGAAAACTACCAGTGAGCTGATAAGGTTGATCAGCATTTTTGAAGATGTGCTTTTTGCCTTTATATTTATAGCCAATCACTCCCGAAAGTTAATGATGTAAGTTATAGGCAAATATTTTGTCTATACCTGTTTATTTTAACCTCAGGATTAGGTAATAAACTTCAAAAATAAAAAATCCGCCCGGCTTAACCGGACGGAAAAATTGTTTTATCAGAATGTGTAATTTACTGTGCAGGCACCTTCAACATCCGCAGATGCATCAATTGCGAGAGATCCGACAATTGGAGCCTTGATTTTTCCGTTGATGACCTCTATGTATGAAAGTGCGGCAAATGTTATTTTTCCTGTGCTTTTATTTATGTTTACTGTAAGTACACCGTCACGCAGTAAAAGCTTTGTCTGATCTTTGTAAACCTTTACGCCGTCTGAACTGCCTGTAAGCTCTCCGCACATCTGCTTTACCAAAAATTCAACTTCATCCATGGTGATAAAATGCATATATCCGAAAGCTCCGACTTTTGTATTCTGATCGCAGGTAGCTTCTTTTAATTTGAATTTGAGCTCATAACTGCTGCCAAGGTCTTTTGATGAAAAGTCCTTTACATATTTTGAGCTGAGGGAAGAAAGACGGTTACTAATAGGACCGTTGCCCTTTGCAAAAATTGTTTCGACATTGTCAAAAGACAGCAGATCTATTTTTATAAAACCTGCATTAGCTTTGGCTGAGTTTATTTTGCGTACTATTGAGGCACCTTTGTTTTTATTTTTTGCAACAGCGTCATTATAAAGCTTTACTCCTGAAGCGACATCCTTAGGAAGCGCAGAGGAATTCTCAATGGAATTGGAAATTGCCTGTGTTTCAGATGGCTTGGTTGTGGTTTCATTTTTTGATGTGGATTCTGCTTCAGAAGAACTATCGGCAGCGACAGTATCGCTTTCAGTTTCGGTTATGTCACTGTAAATTTCTGAATTTACATCGGTCTGATTATTGTCGGTGGTGCTGCCGTCAAATTCGTTTTTATCACCGCATGCCGCCAGCGAAATTATAATAGCCATTGTAATAAACAGTGCTGTGGTTTTTGCAAAAAGATTTTTCATTAATGTGTGTTCCTCCTCAAATTAGGGAATAATGCTGGAGCTTATAAAAATAAACAAATTATAAACTGTATATAAATTTACTATATCGTAATCTCCTTGTCAATGCTGCTTAGTTAAATTATATATTGATTAGATACAGTTAAATGTTTTTTGAGGACTCACTTTTCTGTATTAGCCATAGCGTTTATGCATTTGTCTATGTAACAGGCAAAAAAATCCGTTTGGATTTAACCAAACGGATTTTTTAATTCTTAATATTTTATGAAAGTGTATATTTAACTGTACCGTATCCCTGAACTGCTGCATCAGCATCAATAGCAAACGGTCCGGAAATAGGAGCATTACATCTGCCGTCAATTGTTTCAGTGAAGCTAAGAGTTGCAGAAGTTAACTTACCTGTGTTTTTGTCAATATTTACAGTGAAGACACCTTTTTCAAGATTAAAGGATGATTTGTCTTTGTAAACTTTAATTGCAATGCTTCCGCCGCTAAGTTCGTCACCGATCTGTTTAACAATATTGGCAATTTCATCCATAGTAATAAAATACATATAGCCGCCCTTACCAAATTTTGCAGTCTGATCACATTTAACGGTTTTGAGTGTAAATTTAAGTTCGTAGCTGTTACCTACTTGTTTTGAAGAAAAATCAGCTACATCGCCTGCACTGAGAGCAGAAAGCTTTGCTCCGCTGAGATTTCCGCCACCCTTTTTGAAGAGACCCCTAACGTCACCAAGTGAAAAAAGGTCAATTTTAATGATACCTTTTTCAACACGTGCATAATTAAGATCACGGTTTACAGTTGCTTTAGTGCTGGAAACTTTAGCAAGCGCATCGTTGTAAAGTTTAACGCCACTAGCAGCATTATTGGGAAGCACGATTCCGCCGGGAGCGGGTGTGTCAGTGTCAGTCTTACCTGTTTCACCAGGAGCAGCTGTGTTATCTGTCTCACCGGAAGCAGCTGTGTCGCCTGTTTCATCGGAAGCAGCTGTATCACCTGTCTCATCGGGTGTAACTGCATCTTCTGTGTTAACTACTTCATTGGTTGTGTCTGAGGGCTGCTCATCTTTATCTCCGCCGCATGCTGCGAATGAGAAAACAAGAACAAGAGCCATCATCAAAGCGATAAGTTTTGCGAGATTCTTTCTCATGGGTATGTATTCTCCTTTCAAAATTACAGCCATATTAGCTCAGGCTGTCTTTTTTATGCCCTTAGGGCAAAAGCTATCGATAACAATTTACAACAACCAAAAGAGTTTGTCAAGCAAAAAAAGTAATTTTTTATATATGAAATGCATTATTGGCGTACAAAAAAGGAGTATAATTTTTGTGCAAAACTTATATTCCTTATATTGGTAATAAGGCGAAACAACAATTTTGTTAATTAATTTTACCATTAAAGGCAAGATTTGTATATCAAATTTGCGTTTTTAACGATTTACTGTGGTGAAAACTCATAAAATTTAAGAGAAAAATTTTATTTTAAGATTTTCTTCCTGTTATCAGCGGAAGAACACAGTTGTTATCGTCAAAACCGCCGTCATATAGAATTTCGCATATATATAATGGAAAAGAGTTCATTATTTCAGGTTGTTTTTCTTGGGGAATAAACTTTTTTGCGAGTTCCAGAAGTCGGTGTACTAATCCCATGACAGCTTCATATTCAGCTGTTCCGGGGGCATAGAACTGTTCTCCGCCGTAAAGATTGCGAATTACATCGGCTACAAGATTTTTTACTTTTATGTTTTTAATGTCAGTATAATCTGCTCTTGAACCTATAAGCTTTGAAACTGTGCCCACAGTGACATTATCAAGTACTTTTCCCACTGCTTTAATAAGGAAAGTATTGTTATCCACAAAACTTCTTGGTACGCTCAGTCCATTGAGAATGTCAGCAAGCTTTTCGTGATCGTTTACTGCCGCATCAATGCCGCCTAAAACAAGAGTATCAAACTTTCTGATGAAAAATTCTTTTACGCTCATTCCGGAGGGAAGTCCATCAAAACTTTCAATGTGAAGTGTTTCTATTTTAACTTCCTTTTGTGAGAGTTCAACTTTACGGATAGGTGACGGATGACCAACTAAAGATGCCGTGTTTACGTCATAAATGCGATTGCCTTTTTCAGTTTCGATGAATTTTACATTTTGCTCATGAGTATGGCCGGTAAAAACAATGCCGATGCCGAGATCGGAAAGAAAAGCTGCCATTTTTTTATAATCACCCAGCATATCCCTTTGGCTTATTACCGGATAAAGTTCCATTGGAGGCAGCAGGGGATGATGAGTCATTGCAAAAATAGTTTCGTGATTTTCAGTAGCTTCTTTCGCCTGTTGTTTAATCCAGTCAAGGCAATTTGGAAAATATCCACAGAAAGAATGTCCGTTGCCGTCGTCGTTAAGAGCGAGGAGTCGTGTCTTTTTACCCAGCATAACGGAATAAGACATGCTTTCTTCCTCTACACTTACAGCATCATCCATACCGAAGGGACGGTACATTTCGGCAAGGGCTTCACGAGGTGTTGGCTCGGCAGGAGTTTTCTCTTCTCCGAAATAACAGCTTTCTGATGAATATTCAGGGAAACGCTCATAGGAATTAAAGTCATGGGTTGCAGTCGTTACATAGACCTTTTTGCCGGAATCTTTAAGTCTTTGGAGCTTTTTAATTATACCTTTATGGCTCAGTGCTTCACCGTTATTGGTAAGATCGCCGGGAATCAGTACAATATTTGTTTCTTTGTCTGCAATAATTAAATCAATTGCTGCATCGATTACAGCTCCGGATTCCTTTAAAACAACCTGATCCTGAATTTCACGCTTTATATAGGCTTTTCCGCTTGTGCCAAGTTCAGGTGCATAGTAATGGAGATCGGTTATAAGATAAAATTTCACCTTTTCCATATTTTCCTCTTTTCCTAACCCATAAGGCTATAATGAAGTAAAAGTTTACACATCGTAAGTATGGTCGCAGATTTCCTCTATTTTGCTGCGGAGTTTTATAAAATCCTCAAGAGCGGCAGGCTTTTGATTGGGATTTCTCAGAAGAGCTGCCGGATGGAAAGTGCCCATCATAAGGACTCCGCCCTTTTCAAAAAATTCACCGTGCTGCTTTGTGACCTTGAAATCTGGTGAGATAAGTTTCTGAGCGGAAATTCGTCCAAGGCATACTATGATTTTTGGCCTGAGCAGGCGGAACTGTTCTCTGAGCCATTTAATACATTCTTCCTGTTCTTCCGGTTTCGGATCACGGTTGTGGGGCGGACGGCATTTTACCATGTTGGCAATATAGATGTTTTTATCACGGCTCAGATCTATTGCCTCAAGATATTTATCGAGAAGTTTTCCGCCTCTGCCAACAAAAGGTTCGCCCTGTAAATCCTCGTTTTCTCCCGGACCTTCACCGACAAAAAGCACTTCGGCATTTTCATTGCCTGTTCCGAAAACAAGATTTGTTCTTGTTGCACCAAGAGGACAGTTTTGGCAGCCCATACAGGCATCTTTAAGCTCCTGCCAATTTGAATATTTCATTTTAAACCTCCTTGAAAAAGCGTATAACAATATATGACAAGTTAAACCGATTTTAGTTTCTTTATTATATCATAGTTTAATAATGCAGTCAGCAAAAAAACTCCGGCAGAATTATCTGTCGGAGTTTAAATATTATAAAGCATTATATCAGTCAGCGATATTCTGAGAATCGTATGGAGATGATTTTTTTTCGGGTTTTGCGTTGAATTTCAAAAAAGCCTTTCCCTGTTCCACATACAGCTCTTGCTGCTGCGGTTCAAGGGTGCGGAAAATGCGCAGCAATTCGTTTTCCAAAGGAGTTCGGGCTTCGCCTACATTAAGATTTAGCAGATAATCAGCAGATACGTCAAAATAGGCGGCAAAAAGTTTAAGTGTCTCAAAATCGGGCTCGCTTGTTCCCTGAACATATCCCCCAAGGGTAGATACCGGGATTTTCAGCGTATGCGCTAACTGCTTTTGTGTAATACCACGCTCTTCAATCAGATTGCGAAGTGTCTGGCAAAAAGTCATCAATCTCATCTCCCGGATATATTGTAATGGAAAGAACGGCATTTGCGTTTTGATAACGATATTATCGTTGACAAAACGATTAATTAGTATTATACTGAAGGCGCAAAAATAATTTTAAGGAGGACATAAGATTATGATTGAAGAAAAAGTTGACAAAATGTTTGATGGCATAGGAGTGAAAATCCAGAGACTAAGCAAAATCTTTTTCGCTTTGGATGTTTTGGCTTCAATAATAGGTGCATTTGCGATGTTCATTTATATGACTTTTGAAGAAGATGAAGTGTTTCTGATAGGTTTGGTTTACAGTGTTCCTATTCTTATTTTTGGTTCGCTGATTGCATGGCTGTTGACGGTGCCTTTATATGGTTTTGGAAAACTTATCGAAAACACAGATATTTTGGTGCAAGACAATCAAGTGAATAAGAACAACGTTAAGAATATTCATAAGATGTTAGAAACTACATCTAATCAGCAAACAAATACAGCTAAATAGTTATGGAAAATTCAATTAATAATAAACATATAGTTAAACTCCCGGCCGCCGAAACTATCTTCGGCGGTTTTTAATCGCCGTAAAATGAACTTCTTCTAAACTCCTTAAAAGTATTTGAATTACCGCAAAAAATGTTGTAATATATATTAGAAAGAGAATGTACATAAATTCGGAGGTTTTTCAAATGGAGAAAACAGTATTAGTTGAAACATCTGCACGTCACGTCCATGTTGACCGCAAGACCCTTGACATCCTTTTCGGCGAGGGATATGAGCTTACACATAAAAAGGATCTTTCACAGCCCGGTCAGTTCGCTTGCGAAGAAAGAATTCAGGTTGTAGGAACTAAGGGCAGCTTCCCCTCAGTTTCAATTCTCGGACCTATCCGTCCCAATACTCAGGTTGAGCTTTCAGCAGCTGATGCACGTTCAATCGGCGTAAAGGCTCCCGTAAGAGAGTCAGGCGATATTGCCGGCAGCGGAGCTTGCAAGCTTGTCGGACCTAAGGGCGAAGTTGAAATCAGCGAAGGCGTTATTGTTGCAAAGCGTCACATCCACTGCACACCTGAGGATGCTGAGAAATACGGCCTTTCCGATAAGCAGGTTGTAAGCGTTAAGATCACTTCCGCTGAGCGTTCACTTGTTTTCGGTGACGTTGTTGTAAGAGTAAGCCCCAAGTTTGCCCTTGCAATGCATATTGATACAGATGAGTCCAATGCAGCAGGAGCAACTCCCGGACTTATGGGTGAAATTATCGCCTGATTTTAAGAAAAAAGGAGAGTCTTTCAATGGAAAATAAACCTGAGGGCAAAAGACCTATTGAAGAGGCACTGTCCGAAATCGGAAGCGTATTCTCCCTTTTTTCACAAGTTAAATCTGATGTTGGTTCTGCAAGGACTGCTGCCAAAAATATATTTTTATATTTGTCGGTAGCATGGTGGATTTTTGCCGGAGTAGTCGGATTTATACATAAACGCAGAAAGTCAAGAAAACATTAAATCAAAATCCCGCAGAGTATAACGCTGCGGGATTTTTTAAAAGGTGATAAAATGCGCAGAAAAGAAAGAGAGATAAAAGATACAAGCGAACTTGTGAAGATACTGAGTAAAAACTGTGTTGGTACATTATCCGTAAGCGGCGGAGAATACCCTTATGCTGTGCCGCTGAATTTCGGATTTTCGGAAAATGACGGTAAATTCAAGGTTTATTTTCACTGTGCCTCAGAGGGCAAAAAGATTGAGCTTATTAAAAAGAATCCTAAAGTGTGTTTTGAAGTGCATACTATGGAAAGAATCACAGGTGAGGGAGAAAGCGCCTGTGTTTACTCCTGCGCCTATGAAAGCGTTATAGGATTCGGATGTGCAAGAGAGCTTACAAGTCATGATGAGAAAAAAGAGGCACTTATAAAAATCATGGAAAACTGTACGGGAAGAGAATTTGATTTTAACGAAAATCAGACCCGTGGAGTGACAGTTTTTGAAATAGCTTTCAGTGAAGTTACGGGAAAGCGGAGCAAGGGATAAAAATTAATATATATAGTATAGTAAAGAAAAAGATGTCCCGAATTTCGGGACATCTTTTATTCTTCGCTTCTTCCGAAAAGGTAATCGAGGGTTACTCCGAGCACTTTTGAAATAGCGTCAATTTCAATATCAGTAACAGCTCGTTCTCCGTTTTCAATTCTTGAAACCGAACCACGGCAGACATAAACGGCTGAAAGTTCGAGCTTATCCGAAAGCTGTTGCTGGCTGAGTCCTGCTTTTATACGTGCAGCTTTTATTCTTTTGCCCGTAATGTTTGTTTTTTCGCCGTCAATAATTCTTTTCATATTTTCACCGCTTTGGAGTTTTAAAATATTTTTCTGCTTTTCATTATACAATAATTCTGTTTTTAATAAAACATTTCTCAGTGCGTCTGTTTTCATACAGACGCATTTTTTATTTTGCTCTGTCAATAATATTAAGGAAAACATGAAAATAAATTCTTGGAAACTGAGGGAAAACAAATGAATTACAGAACAGACCTTGCAATAGAGTGTACCGATGTAATAAATCTTAACGGAGAAGAAAAAGGGATAAAGGTAACACGGCGAGACCTTGATAATGCGAAAGTTACTATTGTGGAAATTCTGACAGAGGAAGCCTACAAAAGAACAGGTAAACCGGTGGGAAAATATATAACCGTGGAAGTTCCGCCCTTTACCCATGACGGGGAGCTTCTTGACGGACGGCTTACGGCGGTATCCCATGAAATTTCAAGAATTCTGCCAAAGTCCGGAACGGTTCTTGTGGCAGGACTTGGAAATGATAACATAACTCCCGACGCACTGGGACCTCAGACCGCTTCCATGCTCCTTGCAACAAGACATTTAAATGAAGAGGTGACGGGAGAGCTGGGGCTTGGGAGACTCCGTTCAGTTGCAGCGGCTGTGCCGGGAGTTCTTGGACGCACAGGAATGGAAACTGCGGAAATCATAAAAGGTTTAGTCCGTGAAATTTCGCCCAGCGCTGTCATAACCGTTGATGCTCTTGCCTGCCGCAGTTTTGAAAGACTTGGCTGCACTGTTCAGATAAGCGATTGCGGCGTTGTGCCGGGAGGCGGAGTGGGCAATTCCCGTAAAGAGATAAGCGAAAAAACCGTAGGTGTTCCCGTAATTTCCATGGGAGTTCCAACAGTAATAGATGCCGCTACTCTTTGCACTGATCTTACAAACAAAATCAGCGGAAAAGAGGAAGAAGGGCTTTATGAAAAGTATCACAGCGTCGGGGGAGATATGATAGTCACCCCTAAGGATATTGATATGCTCACTAAAAGAGCCGCAAGGCTTGTGGCTCTTTCCATAAACTGTGCTTTGCAGCCTACCGTTTCCGCTCAGGATATGGTGACACTTACCTTTTAAGGTCATAAAAAATAAACATCGGCATATAAATTTAAAGGGTCCGTATAATAACTCCCGTGTCCTGCGGACTTAAAGGACAGGGAAAAGGATGTAGTTTTTTGAAACGAAAAGTTTATGCGGTGGGGAGGATAAAGCTTAAAAAGGCCATTATGCCGGTGGTTATGGCTGCGGTAATAGGAGCGGGTTTTGTTTTCGGAGATTATCTGCTTCCGCTTTTTGAAAGTGTAAGTGTTTTTTCGGCAGGACTTGCTTTGCCTGAGGGAGGCGCACAGCTTTTAGAGGAGAAAAAGGAAGCGGCTCAGGAAAAGGCAACTTCAGCTAAGGGAAATTCATCATCAGCACCGGGAGCCAAAGTGCCCGAAAGCGAAAGTCAGCAGAATGAAGAAAAGGAAAACGGAACCCTTGCATATACTCCCGATGATATAGCAAAGCTGATTGCGGCAGCTAAGGAGAAAAGCGGAAGCCTTTCAAATGACGGTAAAATAACCGAATACAAGTACGGTAAATCCAATGCTACCGATGTTTATGAGAATATATGGGTAAACAATAAAACTGCTGAACATGATATAGATATTGCGGCAGAGCTTAAAAAGGAAGTTGATTTAAAAATAGAAAACAAATCCGACCCCATCGTGCTTATATATCATACCCATACAACGGAAGGATACCAGACTCTTGATTTAGGCTGGTATTCGAATTCAGTGGTCACAAGGAGCAAAGATCCGGCAACGAATATGGTAAGAGTAGGGGATGAAATTGCAAAGCAGCTTGAAGAAGCGGGAATTGGCGTAATTCACGATACTACAATATACGATACCACTTACAGCGGAGCTTATTACCGCTCTGAGGATCAGATAGAAAAGTACATGGAAAAATATCCGTCCTTGCAGGTGCTTTTGGATATTCACCGTGATGCAATAAAGAATCCTGATACGGGAGTGATGACGAAGCCTACAGCTGAGATAAACGGCAAAAAAGCGGCGCAGATAATGATAGTTTCAGGCTGTGAGGACGGCGGAGTAGTAGGTTTCCCGGATTGGGAATACAATCTTCGCTTTGCCCTAAATCTGCAAAAGGAGTGTGAGGATAAATATCCGGGACTTGTAAGGCCGCTGTTTTTCTGTTCGAGACAGTATAATATGCATAAATCCCATTGTTCGCTGCTTATTGAAATGGGAAGCGATGCAAATACCCTTGATGAAGCGGCATATTCGGGCAGACTTTTGGGAGATGCGCTCTCTTCGATGCTGGAAAGATATGTAGTTTAAAGGATACATACTTAAAAGGGAGGAAGTTTAATGGAACCAAAGAAAAAAGGAAAATCAAAGAAGAGCGGGATATTTAAAGGCTATCTGATTTTTACAAGTGTTATTGCGGCAGGTGTAATTTTTGCCGGAGCATTCTTTACGGCTCAGGAGACGTCGGAATATGTAACTTTCGGAACGCAGACTGTAACCGTAAAAAGTCTGATTTCAGGATACACTCAGGCTCAGGGGATTTTTACTGAGCCTTTGGAGGATGATGAAAAAAGTCTCATGCCGGAAAAGGCAGCTGAAGGACTGTCGTTTTTTCTTCCCGCTCCCGCATACGGAATATATGATTTGTCCGTTTCAATTTATGAATTCGGTAAAGATGTAATGGAGGCCGTATTTACGGCTAAAGAGTCAAACGGGGCATAAATAAAAAATAAGCTGTGGGATTTAATCTCACAGCTTATTTTTATATCACTTTTTATTCTTCGCTTGGCTCAAACTGACTGTTATAGAGGTTTGCGTAGAAACCATTTTCAGCCATAAGGCTTTCGTGAGTGCCCTGCTCTATTATCTTTCCGTCACGCATTACAAGAATTGTGTCGGCGGTCTTTATTGTTGAAAGTCTGTGGGCAACTATAAAGCTTGTGCGTCCCTTCATCATTTCATCAAAGGCCTGCTGGATTTTTATTTCTGTTCTTGTATCTATGCTGCTGGTCGCTTCGTCGAGAATAAGCATTGGCGGACTTGTAAGCATTATTCTCGCAATGCAAAGAAGCTGCTTTTGTCCCTGTGAGAGATTTCCACCGTCTTCGGTTATCATTGTGTCATAGCCGTCTTTAAGATGCTTTATAAATCCATGAGCATGGGCAAGCTTAGCGGCGGTTATTATCTCTTCGTCGGTAGCGTCGGGTCTTGCATAGGCGATATTCTCCTTGACCGTTCCTGAGAAAAGCCATGTTTCCTGAAGAACCATTCCATAGCAGCTTCTGAGAGAAGAGCGTTTTACTGAATTTGCCGGTATTCCGCTTACTTTAATGACTCCCGACTGAGGCTCATAAAAGCGCATGAGAAGATTTATAAAAGTTGTTTTTCCGCATCCTGTGGGGCCTACAATGGCGGTTTTCTGTCCGGGATTAGCGGTAAGGTTAAAGTTTTCAATGAGAGGCTTTTTCGGTGAATAGGAGAAAGAAAGGTTTTCTATTTTTACAGAGCCGTCACAATTTGTTATTTCCGGTAAAGCGCTGTCATCGCTTTCGCTTTCTTCATCGAGCACTGCAAAAACTCGTGCCGCACAGGAAAATGCGTTTTGAAGCTCAGTTATAACTCCGGTAATTTCATTGAAAGGCTTTGTATACTGGTTTGCGTAAGTTAAAAAGCTTGAAATCTGTCCCACTGATATTGTGCCGGAAAGAGCTGTAAGAGCTCCCGAAATTGCAACTGCCGCAAATACAACACCGTTTACAAATCTTGTACAGGGGTTTGTCATGGCGGAGAAAAACTGCGCTTTTACTCCACAGTCATAAAGCCTTGAGTTGACCTCTTCGAGGCGCTCCTGTGAAATATCTTCGTAGGAAAACGCCCTTACGGTTTTGGATGCGCTTATCATCTCTTCTGCAAGTCCTGTAAGCTCACCTCTTATTTTATTCTGCTTTACAAACATTTTCTGACAGTTTTTTGCAATAAAATAAGCCACGAAAAGGGAAAGGGGAGTGAGGACTATTACTACAAGGGCTATTTTCGCATTTACGCTGAACATAAAGGCGATTGTACCTATTATAGTTGCAATGCCGCTGAAAAACTGAGCAAATCCCTGTAAAAGTCCGTCGGAAACCTGCTCTATATCTGCAATAATGCGGCTTAAAATATCGCCGTGGGAATGAGTGTCGGAATATTTTAAGGGGAGAGTGCCAAGCTTTCTGAAAATATCGACTCTCATTGAACGGGTAGTTTTAAATGCCACATAGTTTGTGCAGAGAGTGGAAAGCCACTGGAAAACAGTTCCTGCGGCAATTACTGCTGCAAGCTGTATGGCGATTTTGCCTATGCCGCCGAAATTAACGTTGTCGGGGCCGATAATCATATCCACCGCTTCACCTATAAGAATAGGAGAATAAAGTGTCATTGCAACGCCGCCGGCGCTGAAAATCAGACCTAAAATCAGCATCGCCGAGTATTTTCCGGTATATTTGAAAATTCTTTTTAAAACCTGACTGCTTTTCATTTGAGCACCTCCTCGCTGCTGAGCTGGGAGAGGCATATTTCTCTGTACACTTCGCAGGTGTCAAGAAGCTTTTCATGGCTGTCAAGACCTGCAAGCTTTCCGTCGTCAAGTACCGCTATTTTGTCGGCATATCTTACGGAGTTAACTCTTTGCGAAACTATAATCACAGCTCTGTTTTCGCTTGTTTTGTTTATTGCACGTCTGAGGGCGGCGTCTGTGGCAAAATCAAGTGCGCTGGCGCTGTCGTCGAGAATGAGTACCGACGGATTTCCGGCAACTGCACGGGCAATGGCAAGACGCTGTTTCTGTCCGCCGGAAAGATTGCTGCCGGAACGCTCTATAACTGTTTCATATCCTTCGGAAAGCTTTGAGATAAATTCATGAGCCTGAGCGGTTTGCGCTGCTTTTTCAACGTCCTCGTCGGATATGTCCTTTCTGCCCATGACTATGTTTTCCTTTACTGTACCTCTTATTATTGACGCTCCCTGCTGAACAACTGATACAAAGGATCGCAAAGGCTTTAAGTTAAGATTTTTGACGTTTTCTCCGTTTATGAGAACTTCACCCTCAGTGGCATCATAAAATCTCGGAATAAGGCTTATTAAAGTTGTTTTACCCGAACCGGTACCGCCTATAACGCCCAGTGTTTCGCCTTTTGAAAGAGTAAAGGAAATATTGTCGAGAACTTTTTCGCCTGTATTTTCATTGTAAGCAAAGCTGACGTTTTTAAATTCCACAACTGGAACATTTTCACTGTCCTCAGGCAGATCTCTTCCGCCGTCTTTAATTGAGGATTCCACTTCCAGCACATCGGCTACTCTCGAAGCACAGGCGGCTGCCTTTGTAAGGATTATTACAAGATTTGCAAGAGCCACCAAAGCGAGAAGAATCTGGCTTATATAGTTTATGAAAGCAATTATTTCACCCTGTGTGAGAGTTCCCGAATTTACCTTCATTCCTCCGAAGAAGATAACCGCAATAACGGCGCTGTTCATTATAAGGAATGTAGCGGGATTGAGAAGAGCGGAAATTCTGCCTACTTTCAATGCTGTTTTTGTAAGGTCGTCGCTGGCGTTTTCAAAACGTGTGTTTTCGTTTTCCTGTCTTGAAAAAGCTCTGATAACTCTTATGCCGTCAAGGTTTTCCCTGGCAATAAGGGAAACGGCGTCGAGTTTTTTCTGTACCACTTTGTAAAGGGGGACAGAGCGTATCATAATAAGATAAAGCACAAAAGATACGAGAGGACCAACAATAAGGAAAATTACTGAAAGTCCTAAATCTATGGACATAGCCATAATGGTTGCACCAACAATAAGGCAGGGGACTCTGATTGCAAGACGGATGAGCATTGCAACGCCGGTCTGAATTTGATTTATATCGCTGACCATTCTTGTAGTGAGTGTTGAAGGGCCGAAAAAGTCAATTTCCTTGTGGGAAAAGGACTGGATTTTTTTGAACAGGTCATTTCTTAAATCCGTGCCGACACCCTGAGAGGCTTTTGAAGCCAGATACTGACAGCACAGAGAAAATCCGAGACCAAAAAATCCCAGCAGCACCATTACAATGCCCATTTTGATAATGTACGGAACGCCGCCGTTTCCGTTAACGCCGACATCTATTATTTTTGCAGAAACTATGGGAACAATAAGTTCAAATATAGCTTCCGTAAGTTTAAAAATGGGGCCGAATATAGCCTCAAATTTGTATTTTTTTAGATATTTGAAAAGTCTGAACAAAAAGCAGCACCTCACAAAGATGATTAAAATAATAATACCACAAACATAATGCAATATGAATAGAAACAACTAAATATTTTCTTTTTCGAACAGAAAAAGAATGCGTTAGGTCTTGACATATTTTACTGCAATATGTATAATAATCGTTGTCGCTGAACGGCCCGGTAGTTCAGCTGGTTAGAACGCTAGCCTGTCACGCTAGAGGTCGACGGTTCGAGCCCGTTCCGGG